>JADMIO010603903.1_pt1 | contig 79856 bp, 76 predicted proteins | sample 8958161 | NCBI WGS metagenome assembly JADMIO01 (sample SAMN16585339, study PRJNA669376) | soil metagenome | isolation source: Crop rotation soil | place: USA: Cullars Rotation, Alabama | collected 2011 | reverse complement strand
GCCGCGACTTCAAGTCACGTGAATTCCAAGCTTCGGATCCCACTGTGCTGGAAAGAAGGATACGCAAAATCATTCTTTGGAAGAATATCAAGTCCCTGCATTTCAATCGAGGGTCGAGGTCGTTCAAAAAGATACTTGAATAATGAGTTTAGAGGCATAATTATCAAAAAAGAAATTACCATGATAACAGCAATTTTTTTCCCTTTCCACCCTACAAAAATACTCATAAACACAATTACTGCTGCCCAAACTATTTCTCGCCCATATGTTGACAAAAGTACCATAAAGTGGTCCATCATAGCGGAATGTGAATTAAAGAGAACAGACGAAATTCCTTCGTCAAAATGAATGACTCCCTGGTTCTGATATCCTATTTTTGGTGAAAGTATTACACCGATTATTATGAATGTGACTATGCATATGATAGACGTAAAAATATACTTCAATACAGCATCATTAGATTAGATACAATATATTTCATTTTGGTATTAAATATTTGATAATATATCTTATTTCAGACGATTTCGAATTTATCCATGGAAAAGCTTATTCCTCCCAAACTTTCTGTTTGCATTAGTAGTATTGAGTTATTACTCATACTTGTGAATGAAAGTACATGGAAGTAATGGTTAGCTAAACTTTTTGACTAAGTTCCCGCATTTGTACTATGTGCGTCTAAGAAAATCACATAATCCATCTGAATTAGCTTATACTGCATCGCCTATACTTTTTCAAAGCCCGCTTACTACCAGAAACGGCATTGGAATAAGATTGAGTGTTAAAAGAAAAGATTCATCGATACTTGAAGTAAGTACTCTAAGAGGAGTAGGATTATAATTTTGTCGGATACAAACTGGATAACAGATTATTATCAAAGATTGCAGGGAGACTACCAAATATCATTTACCAGACGGGATAACATAACTAACTGGACCTATGCCATATTAGCCGCAATTGTATCCATTTATTTTGGCTTTTTTAATAACAATTTGCCAATTGAACCTGTATGGCGTTTCTCATTTCTTTGTGGGATGCTAGTCATAATGATAAGGTTCTTGTTCCAATCAATGATAGCGTATGGATATTTATTACGAGTAAGATATCTTAGAACCCAGATAGAAACTTATTGGCTAGGCGACAATCCGAATATTGATGATCTGAAAAAAAGTATGCGGACCTACGACCATGGCAGACATATGCCCCCTATTAAGAGAAACCGTTTTTGGGACGGGGAAGTCAGATCTGGTTTCATTATTAATATTGCAGTACCAGTAATTTTGATCCTAAACGAGTTACATATTGCGGTAAATCCTTTAAGTAGTAACTATTGTGCCCCGTTGGCTGTGGTTGCAATTTATACCACACTAGAAATAATAAATTATCTTAGATACGATCAAATGCGAACTGAATCAAAGAGTTAGTTCCAAAATATAAATATAAAATGCGATATACATTAAGGATGTGGAGTGTTCTGTAAAAAATGGAAGGTTGTTTTGCATTTGAATCTAATTTAAGCCATAGTTAGTTTTCCGTTTCCAAATCTTTTTTTCACAATTTGTTCTTGTTAAATCTGCATATTTGGAACATATTTCTTTAAAGTTTTTCTGATTTTCTTCAAGACTCAGTTTATTGTCTAAAGAATTGTCACATACCTCTTTCATGAATTCTATTCTTCGACCCCTCTGATCTAATTTCCTGCAAATTTCATCCAATGTCTCCCTACAAAATATTTTAGAACCGTCCTGTTTCACGAAGCATTCCAAATGATAATTCTTGTTTAAATGTTTCACAGTCGGTTGAACTAGTCTTCTCCTACAGTAAATGCAATTTATATTCGAATCACCTCCACCTTTTTCTAATACTACCAGCAAATTATGTCAGAGCTCGAAGACTCGTGAGTCGTCCTCACGATTATTGATTATAAATCAGAACTAAGTTTGTCATTTGATCTTTATAATATACTTATCATGGCAATTCATAAGTATACGTAGATATGATTAATTCAAGATGAAATTGAAATGACAGGCGTACTTAAAATTCATTTTCTAAACGTAGGTAATGGCGACTGTACGATAATCGAGTTACCGGATGATACACTTATGATGGTAGACATCATGAACGGTAGAGATGACGGATCACATAATGCAAATTTCGATAATCCGATAAGTTATCTACAAAAATTACCCACATATGGATATCTGCACAGATATATTCAAACTCATCCAGATATGGATCACATGAACGGGTTAAGCGATCTTCTAAACCGTTACAGTGTTGCAAATTTTTGGGACACACAAAATAACAGAGCTTCTCCGGATGTGTACTCTTTTGGTTTCAGAGAAGAGGATTGGCAATCTTATCAAAGTCAAAGGAAAAAACAAAACGTGAGACATTTTATGAGAGGTTCGGATAAAATCGTGTATACTTCCAGTCAGGGTACTACCGAGAAATACATTTATGATCTCTATTGCCTTAGTCCAAACCAAGACCTTGTGAATAATGCTAATGAAACTGAGGAATGGAACTTACTGAGCTTTATTGTACTTTTGGTATATCAAGGTTTTAAATTACTGCTAAGCGGTGATGCTGATGATCAATCGTGGAACAGCTTAAATGATTGGATAAATACGAGTTCTGACGCCAAGGAACTGTTGTCCAATGTCACAATTTTCAAAGCCGCTCATCATGGCAGGAAATCAAGCTACTGTGGCTCGGAGATGCTGTCAATAATTAACCCCCAGCAGATAGTTATATCTCACGATAACGTTCAAAATGACCAAAGTGCTAAAAATTTGTATAAATATCATCTCGAGAAAAAAGGAGTACAAAAAATTTATGAAACTATGAATGGTACCGTTGTAGTGGATTACCATGATGTATTGGGTAAAAAATACAGCATCGATCAAAAATCAGGATAGTCAGACATAAAGGTTTTACATATCAAAACGGATGGGTTCTGTTGCAACTAGTGGCTCTATTGTAACGCCATGTTCAGAGAGAATTCGCTACAAATTCATATCGTCAACCAATGTCCATATTTGTTTTAGCGGTAATTCTGTTTTCAATTCGTCATCAAATTTATCGTAATTTTTTATGACCTCATCTATGATGTTACCTTGATCCCACAATCTAATTGTAAAGAATTGACTTTTTGATTCTTGAATTGCATCTTTAGTGAATCCACCCCAAGCGACCAAAAGTCCTTGAGTTGCGTGGACTCTTTGCATTACGCCTTGTAGTTCTCTCAATACTCGGACATCAACAGGTGAGGATGACGATTTAATCTGTGCACATATGCTAGGATGGTCAAATCCTAATTTGCCAGATCCGGCCAGTATATCAATACCTCCGTCTTTTCCCGGTTCAGACTTTAATGTGATGTATCCCTGAACGTTTAGAATTGACTCAATTAACCTAGCCAAATCATGGCCCATGAATTTTGCCATAATATGTTTTACAATCTGATCCTTTGCGTGTTGTTCTAAGTCAAATTTAATATTCAACGGAGGAACCTCAATTATTGTCTCCGAACTATCGTCAAGCTCGACTTCTATAACCTCTTGTTTGTTTCCCTGTAACATTTTTGAAATTCTATTTTCGGCATTATTTCTTTTAATTTCACATACCGTTGAAAACGCTCCCAATGAGAATAACAAGTCTTGATCAAACTCAGAACGTGGGATAGTTTTTAACCATTCAACTTTTCTTATGTGTTTGATATTTGGAGATATTTCCTTGAATTCATAATCTCCGGTAATTCTTCCTATTGCTATTGATGATTGCATTTTGAGTGGAAGAGCGACAAGATCACCTATTTTGATTTCTCTCGCAAAATCCCATATCTGACCCACGACTCTAGCTACATGCATTGGACTCTTGTTAGGATGGACACTGAGGTATATTCTCTTCAGTGACTCTTTGTCGTCAATATTTCGAAGGTCTGGTATGTCATTCCACCCAATAGTCACTAAATTTTTGTCCAAAGCGTCCTGTTCTTCCTCTCCATGACTACCAGCCCTAACCATCCAGAAGGTCATTCCATTTCATAGTCCTACTATAGTAAATAAAATTTGCTTGGAGGAAAAAATCAGGATTGATGATTTAGGTTGTCCTTAAGGTTCTTAATTGTGGAAATTGTTTGTTCTAACTCCTTCAAATCATTAGAATTTACCACAAATGTACTGATATAATTTCTAGCGGCTTCCATGATTTCAAGAACAAATAATTTTACTTTTTCTGTAGGGATTGATTCCCACATGAGTGTTTTCTCTTCATTATCCTTTATGAATGCGTTCCTAGCTTCAAAAATTATCTTATTATCATAACCGGAGTAACCGATGTGCAAGTAAACTTTCTCGGAAGAAATAACAATATTATATTTTTCCCAATTCGCATAGATGCCTTCGGCAATCGCAGGGTCCCTAAACATTTTATTCGAAGATATGGAGATAGTTTTGCTGAATTTGTATTTTCCCAGTAATTCTTTTACAAATTTAATTGCAGCCTCAATTGACTGAGAAAGTATTTGGCCATCCCCAATTGGCGAGCTGACATTTTCATAAAGCTCTTGTATTTTCATCGGAGTAAACAGCAACTTTACGTCCTCTTTAATACTCTCACGGATTCCCTCTTCCATATTAGTAGGGTTATCTAAGATCGCCTTGTAAACCTTTTGTGAAATTTCTTTATTAGCAGTATCCTTTTCTTTCTCCCTCAATAGGTATGAGGTCCAGCTTTGAAGGTCTTGTGAATTTTTGCCATCCAAAATAATCAGTCCCTTGGGTTTAGTAACATAAAGTGCATCTCTAAAGTCACCGGGCAGGGGATAGTAACTAGCAATTATATGATATGGTGAATTAGCGTATTGACCTTTAACTAATCCGTGGCTGATCGAAGCATCACTCTTAGAGTATTGTATCTCAATTGAAACGACTGTAATATTCTCGGGAATCGGGATTGTCTTTGTCATCTGAGTCTTGATTGAAGGCATATGAATTTTCCAAACAACATCAATTCTCATGGCAGAATTATCGACTGGCGGTTCCTCTTTTGTAGCTTGGAAACCCAAAAATGTACCGACCTCCACCAAATCATCAGCCATCCTTTGGGCCCAAGTGGAAGGAGCTGGCACTTGTATCAAAACATAGAAAAATTTTACACCATATAATTGTAATTGTAAATTAAATTGATAGAATATTACACACACTCTCTAAGTTGAGATAACTTAACGGGAACAAATAATGACTAAAATATTTTCTGATGAAATTTAATTTTATTAGCATAAATCGAATAATTGTTTCTATGCATCTACACAATGTTATTTTGGGGATTGGTCTGTTTGATTGATTTTTTGCTCTAGTTTGGATGTATTAATTTATAATTGCCCTAATATCCCTTACAATAAGTCTATGAAATTTTTCTTTTCTCCAGTGTCTGTATTACAAGCTCCAACTTTTCTAGTCGCATTTGATCATTAGGTTCATCAGTTATCAGAGTAGCTATATCATCTATTCTACGCATTGACCTTGAAGTTTGCCAGACTTTGAGAGTCATTATCTTTGCAAAATTTTTGGAAAAATGATACTTCTTTTGGAGAATAGCTTCACCTATTGAAAAGAATTGATCCCTATCATATGCCGGTACATATACACACAAAAATCGATCAAAAAGTGCTTTGTATATTTTATTGATATCATTTGCAGTAGCAATTGCTGAAAAATTTGTTTTTGTTTCTCTCATGTCTGATTTCTTTGTAGATTTAACGATTCCTGTCTGTAACATGTTAAGGAACGATCTTTGGTGGTTTGTGTCAACCTTGTCAATTTCATCAAGAAGTAAAAAATCTATTTTCTTGCGATCATTAACATACACAGTTAGTATCAGGTCCATTATGCCAGCACCAGTGAGATTCGCACAGTCAATATAATGACAATTAGCTCCTTGTTGTTCGAGCTCATCCTTAATGGACAACAAAAATACAGTTTTGGCGGTCCCGGGGTAACCGGCAATTAGTAAATTTACTTTTTTCTTATTTTTAACGTTAACAGTTTCTCTGATCAGATTTTTTATATCGTCAAAGCCTACGATATTATCAAGTTTTAATTCATATTTTTTATTTAATTCTGCCCTGATTTCTTCTAAGCTGGGTGCCTTAGCCAGAGTATATGGATATGTATTACCTGTTAACTTTACCGTAGTACCTGTATTATAATGACCATCATCTGCCCCATCAAAATTTTCAATTGCAATCTGATCATGACAATTCACAATAAATTTTTTATTGGAACCCAACAACTTTTTGATTCTTGAGATCATTGATTCATGTTCGAGAAAGGTATAACTACAATAATCACAGTTTAAGCAAATTGATTCTTTTTGTACGTCAGAACCGCAACAAAAATTAAAAAAGGATAGCGGAATATTACAATTAGGACAAGTATCTAGTAGCATTTATACCGATATATAGGCTTCATTTACATTGATAAAGATTTTATCAAGGTTTGTTTTTAACCTTAAATATTAGCCTGTATGTTATGCGAATAAAAAGATCAAAAGATCAAAGTAATAAGCAACTTCAATAATTGCCATTATAATGACATCTAACTCCCAGATTACATTTTATGGAGGAGTCCATGAAATCGGAGGCAACAAGTTCCTTGTTGAGGATAAAGGAACAAAAATTTTCCTAGATTTTGGGATGCAAATGGGTAAATTTGGAGATTACTTTGCAGAATTCCTTAACCCTCGAGCTTGCAATGGTATGGGGGATTTATTTGAATTTGGACTATTGCCTAACCTAAAGGGGATTTATCGACAAGATTATTGTAAACACATCTGTTTTGAGGATCAGAAGGAACCATCTGTGGATGCTGTACTGTTAACTCACGCCCACATGGATCATGCTGCCTATATTCACTTTCTTCGCCCAGAAATTCCTATTTACTGTTCCGAAGCAACTAAGTTAATAATTCAAGGTTTGCAAGAAACAGGAAGCAATGAAGAGTATCTAATTTTTAAAGAACATTTTCAAATTTATAAAAACAAAAAAGGAGAAATGAGTAGAGGAGATGGAGAAAAATATCAGCGTGCCAGAAGCATTTCAATCTTTCAAAACCAAAAGGCGTTCTGCATCGACTCGATAGAGATAGAGCCAATATCAATTGATCACTCTTTACCCGGAGTCACAGGAATGATAATTCATACATCAAAAGGTTCTATCGGTTATACAGCAGATATTAGGTATCATGGCAGAAGACCAAGGGATACTGAAAAATTTGTAGAGAGATGTGGTAATTCAGATATAGACTATTTACTCTGCGAGGGTACCCGAATTAATGAATCTTTTTCTCAAACAGAGAACGATGTGGAGAAAGATGTTATAAAAGTTGTTAAAGATACCAACAATCTAGTTATTTGCACTTATCCCACGAGGGATCTAGACAGGCTACTCTCATTTTACAACGCAGCTAAAGAATCTAACAGAGATCTTGTGATCGATCTAAAACAAGCGTACATTTTGAAATTATTCCAAACCTCTGAAAAGTGGAAAAATATTTTTCCCAAGCCAGACGATAAGATAATTAAAATCTTCATACCAAGGAAATCTTGGGGATTGATAGGGAAGGATGATATTACCAGTTATTGGACTGAAAAACAACTTTTACAGGATTACGAGAGTTGGCAAAGGGAATTCATAGATCACCAGAATGCTGTTAATTATAGAGATATATCCAAAGATCAAAGAAATTATATTCTTTATTGTAGCGATTATAATCTGCAACAATTAATTGATGTAAGACCTGCCGAAGGTTCAACCTATATCAGATCCCAGACCGAACCATTTGATGATGAAATGGAGCTAAAGGAAGAAAGAGTAAAAAGATGGATTATACATTTCAATTTAATCTCTCGTGAGGAACAGTGGACCCATTCACATGTTTCCGGACACGGTTCTGGCGATCAGATCAAGAAGGTCATTGATGGAAGTAAATCAAAAACTTTGATTCCAATACACACGGAACATGAAGAATATCATAAAAAATGGCATCCCAATGTAAAGGAAGTTTTACTGAATGATTCTATACAAATGTGAGATAAGCCACGAAGGTCAGACAATTTTTCATTGTCATATTCATTTAATACCAAGAAGAAAAGATGATGTTGTTAACCCTATTGGTGGATAAGGAATACTATTCCCAATTAGGGACCTTATCGAGAATTGGTTTTTACATGATGTTTTTCAGAAGAAAATGATGAGTTTTTCATTGCGCCCATCCTAAATTTAATATCAAAAGTGCTCATATAATCCAATTCTAGTCATACTGCTAATCAAGTAATCAATATATGATTCAAATTATTTTCATACCTTACAAGAATCATAAAGCCAAAATTGTTTATTCCTTTCACAGTACCATCCTCATTCTCGATAAACATTCCATAATCACCGATCTTTGTTTCCTTATTCATATTTTTAAGAAATATTTGTTCTGCCTGACCTAATTCTCTTTCATAGTAAAGCTTTTTTATTATCGAATAACCTAAAGGATTGACATTTAACCATCTTAACCATTGGTCTATCTTGTAAATAATATTAAACGTGTATAAATATGACGGATTTTTTTTCTGTAATTCATTTATTCCTTGAAAATTATTTTTCAATAGCGTATTAAAATTGCCATCAAATAGCCCAGCCGCCATCATTGAAATGAACAGGTCTAAGCTGAAATTTGAAACTTTTAGCATATCTAGCGGTCTGTGAGAAATAAGTTTCCTTTCATTCGGCTCATAAAATGCAAAATCAATATGTACCAATGGTTGACTTCTCGATTGATCAAAACGGAGTACTGATTTAAGGTATCGATTCGAATGATAAAAATTCATTATAATAGTAGCACGTCCTTCAGAAGTTGATGAAAAACTATCGTAATCAAAGCTACCGGATAATGTGGGAAATTGGGGAAATCCAAAAGTGAAAAATTCTGCGATGGAAATTGATATATTGTCCTCCAATGTAGAATCCAATCCCGGATTTGACAGTGTAATATACGTGAACCATGGCAATATCGTTTGGTATTGTGTACCAAATGATAGTGGAGGATATGATTTAAACAATACTTTATTTCCATCGAAGGTAATAGATTTTTGGAATAAATTCGATGCCACATCCCAGAATCCTAGATCTCTGATGATTCCGAACTTTTGCAAAAAATAAGTTAGAGAAATAATGTTAAAGGCTAATACCTGCTTATTTTTTAAGTCATATAATATCACACCAATGAGAACGTCATTATTTTCCTCTTGTTTATCGAGTTTTTTAGAGAGCAAGAAAAAACTCAAAGCTATCGCATTTTCTGATGTAGTGCTTCTTTCGTAAATTGTGCTAAGTACTTCTAAATTGAAAACTTCTTTACTAAAAAATTTTACATTTAATGAATCTACGTTCTCATATACTACACATATAATTGTGAACAACTCTGAAAATCTTGTTAAAGGATAAAACTTGTATTTTTCATTCAACACCCAAGATTGAAATTTATCGAGTATCAACTTAGAATTGCTTTTTACAATTTCATTTACCTTGATTGGTTTCTCAAATTCCCGGGAAATCATCGTTGAAAGTCTTAACTCAAATTCCCAAAAAATTTGCGTATTTGGCACAGAGATGTAAGCCGGTTTCTTTTTTTCAAAATCATAGAGTTCAACTAATGAGGCGGCATATTCAAATATTTCATTCGCTTCAACAATAATCTGTTCACCATCCCTGTTTAAAGCAAGTTTCACCTCAGAGATATTATTTTCCCATCTAAAGCTTTTTCCACATACTTCATAACCGAGTTTCAAAAAGCCTTTGAACTCGTCCAATGAATCAACCCTTATTGGATTTGCTAGCCAATCTATCTTCATTGCTTACACTTGATAGAATTATGATGCCTTCATCCTTTTATAAACTTCGGACTTCACTACTAGTTTGATTCTGTAGTCTTTTTAATTTGAAAACAATCAAAATCAAGTGACGATTAACCTAATTTTCTATTAATCTTTCACTATTTGTTGCCAACCATTCAACCTTGTCTTGATAATCAGGTACATATTTGTGTAATAAGAACCAAAACTTGTGAGAGTGACCCTGAATTATCAAATGACATAACTCATGGATAATGATATAATCTATTATATTTTCAGGTATTTTTATCAAATTAACGTTCAGAATAATGGTACCATTTTTGCTCAAACTGCCCCACCTATTTTTTAAATTCTTTATGGTGATTTTTCTTGGGTAAACTCCTATTGTTCTGATGAATTTTTCTATTTTCTTTTCAAATATTACTTTACCTCGTTCAAGAATCCAATTTTCATATAAAGATTTGACTGTTTTTTTATTTTCATCATCATTATTGTTACTTCTTAACTTTACAATAAACTCATCATTAACTAGCTTTATACTTTTTTTATCTCTTCCAGCAGTAATTTTTAATTTGTAATTTTTTCCTAGATAGGGTAATGTAGAACTTGGCAAAAACGTGGGTTTAATGATCCCTCTTTCTCTTGTTTTCTCTTTCTGTAGTCTTTGTTTCTCCAAGACCCATTTTATCTTTTTTCTAAATATACCTTGTATTTCTGATGCAGGTTTATTGAAAGGAACCCTCAATACAATCTCCTTTTTATCAACAATTATCTCTGATGTTTTTCTTCTCCTACTGCGTATCAGTTTAAATGGAATTTTCTTGTCTGTGCCAATTTCAAAAAGCTCTTTGGTTATAAGATATTCATAAGGAGATTTATTAATCGATTTTCGGTTATTTTTTAATGGCACATAGTAAAGTGAATCCAATCTTGCAGAATTATTATTTTTATTTTTGTTCATAGATCCTCTATTGCCAAGTTGACTATCTTTTCAGAAATCTCGTTTATCATATCTTCTCTTTGCAAAAGATGTTTATTTTTTGTTTCATTCAGAAGATCGTATATAATTAGATTAATCCTTTTCTGGGAATCTCTTTTAGTTTTCCAACTTATTATCTCTGTTTCTGGTTTTATGTCTTGATAAATCCTTTTTGTGATCTTTTTGCTAAAGGATTCATCTTCTGCTGTTATTTTCAATAAGAGTTCATAAACTGCATGTTCAAATGTAGTGGTAAATCCTAGACGTTTTCTCTCTTCACCAACTTGAATCATATCCTCTAAAATTTCTTTATATCTGTTGAAGAATTTTGCACTCTCTCTTCTTTTTCTCTCATCTTCCTCAATCAATTTTTCTAGTCTTTCTCTTATCTTTTCATAATAGACTGGATTTTCATTCTTTTTTTCCTCAATTATCTGTCTTATCTTATTTTTGACCAGTGCAGTTCTTGCCTTGTCTGTCTTGAACTTGAGAATATCTACAAGGAAAGTTTCGTTTGTGACTTTTCTGAAATCTATCAGGTTCTCCATTCTTAGGGCATGAATGTAATCATCTACAAGTTTCTGAACTTTTTGCCCTTCAAGTCTAAAACTCATTCCATAACTCCCATAGAAATTTCTCAAGAGTTGTCTTTTTTTAGACAGATACTTAAAATCATCAACATACGGTCCCGCCTCTTTTCTTGGTAACACTGCATCTAAAGACTTCGAAAACATTTTAAAAACATATTCAAAATTATCCCTAACTTGTACAGATTCAAACTTTTCAATTATCAAGTCATTGTTGTTCTTATCAGCAATATCCGAAAAAAATGACATTACTTCTTTGTGTCTTATCTTCAGTTCTTGAATTTCTTTTTCAATTGGAAGCAGAGCATCCTTTATGTCCTGTTCATCAAAGATGGCAAGTGCTTTTTGCAATTCTTTTGTTATTCCACAGTAATCTACAATTAGTCCATACGTTTTAGCAGGAGAATAAGGTCTGTTAACCCTAGCTATTGCCTGAAGAAGAGCATGTTCTTTCAAAGGATGGTCAAGATACATAACCTGTACGATTGGTGCATCATATCCAACAAGAAGCATATCCACTACTACGAGTATTTGAATTTCATTTTCTGGACTTTTGAAAAATTCCGATTCAAATTCTCTTTGTTCTTGTGTTAAAAAATATTCATCCCATGAAGTGCCATCTTTTCCTCTTTCTCCTAAGTTGGATGTCATTATGATTTTAGATCTTGGTCCGCCTAACTTGTCAAGTTCTCGTTTGTATTTGATTGCTGCCTCTCTTGTTGGTGCAACAAGCAACGCCTTCAATCCATTTGGTTGGATATGGGTTGTAAAATGTTCAATAATATCTTCTGCAATTTTGCTAATCCTTTCCTCAGATTCCGCTATTAGTTCTCTTGTGACATATTGATGTTTTAATGTCTGCCTTTCTTCTTCTGATAGATCCGAAAATACTCTTTGAAAGATTTTCTCTATATCTTCTTCATTTGTAACTTCCTTTACTCCTCCAACGACTTGCTCTCCTTCAACATAGAGATCAGCCATTCTTGCTTCATAAAAAATAGGAAGTGTTGCCCCATCTGCCTTGGATTCTTCAAATGTATATCTATCTAATAATGGACCAAAAACCTGATAGGTACTCCTATCTTTCTTATCGATAGGCGTTCCTGTAAAAGCAAAAAATACTCCATTTGGGATTGCAGACCTCATTTTCTCTGCCTGCAGTTTGTACTGAGAACGATGTCCTTCATCTACTAATACAATTATTTTTTGGTCTGTGTGAATAAGTTTGCCATGTTCTGTTGCAAATTTTTGTATTGTAGTCATTATCGTTTTGCCTTTCGGATTCTGCAATAACCGTTCAAGATCCTTTGATGTCTTTGCCTTTATTGGAGTCGGAAATCCACATGCCCTGAATGTTTCGTGTATCTGTCTGTCAAGCTGTGTTCTATCCGTTACTAAGACAATAGGTGGGTTCTCGAATTTGTACATCAATTGGGTGGCAAGCCAAAGCATTGACAGGGATTTACCAGAACCCTGCGTATGCCATACCACACCTCCTTTATCAGCAACGTATTGCGATTCAATGTTTTGAAGTCTATCTACTGCTTTTGTTACTACTCTGTATTGCTGGTGTTTTGCAATTTTCTTTATTTTTTTGTTGTTTACAGTTTCATATATGACATAATTTTTCAATAAATCTAAAAGATGTTTCTTTGATAGCATTCCAGCAATGAGAATCTCCTGCTCCCTTGGTTTTCTCTTACACATCTTTTCTATGTCTGTTAAAGAAAGAGGAAATCCTTCAGACCATCTCCCATAATGATTTAGACTGCTCCCAACAACACCATGTCTTGCATCATAACCTGACGTTGCAATAAGTAAATGATTGTAAAACATTAATTTTTCAAAACCATAACCTCTGCTTTGATACTTGTATAGATTTTTCTCCACTGCTTCTTGTAGAGGGTTGCGAATGGATGGTGCTTTGCATTCTATGACAACGAGTGGTATGCCATTAACGAAAAGAACAATGTCTGGATATATGGGTTCCTTTAATCCTTCAAGTTGGAATTGATTTGTTACCAAAAAATCATTATTTTCAGGATTATCAAAATCAAATAAACGAACAGTCTTGTCCACGTTACCTTCTCCCAGATTTTGTATGACTGTTATGGGTTCAAGTCCAGTCGATCTTGACAAGCCTACTAACTTGGCACGAATCTTTTCATTTGTATCCATGAAATCGAGATTGGATGGAAAAGAGTCTTCTCTTATCTGTCCTATTGCATCGTAGATACCATCCTCATCCAGTTCGGGATTTAGTTTCCTTATTGCTTTTTCAAGTCTGTCATAAAGCAATATTTCTCTGTAATCTTTTCTTTCTCTGTTAAGTTCTGATTGATTTTTGTATTGGTAACCCATTGCAACAAGTTGCCGAAGTGCTGGTAGTTCAGATTCTCGATACTCTTCACTTTCTTCTCTGCCAGAAAAGAGTACCTTTTCCATATCTTTAGACTTTTACCCTAATTTTTCCAGTTAGAAGTTTCTGCATTAGTCCTCTTTTGAGATTTTTAATTTCAGATTTCTCTTCGTATTGTTTTTGAATATTTAAATCCATACTTGAAAGTATAGATGCAATTTTTTGTTGTTCTCTTAACTGTGGAATTGGAAAACTAAAGTTAACAAAATCCTTTTGATATAAATGGTTGATTGTTGAACCTGCCTTTAACCTATTCAAGAATTTGATAAAATAATAAGAACGGAGAATAAAGTAGAAAAAGAATGGAACGTATGCTTTGTTTATTGGACGGATTACGAATACTCCACTATTCAGTGTTGTTGGTTTTGGGAGCGTGTCTATAAATGCAATCTTTCCTATTGTTCCATCTTTAGTGACAAGCACATCATCTTTTCTTAACTGAATGTTTTCATCTTGATCAAACCGCTCTTTGTCAATATATACACAATTCTGCCAATCAATTCTTCCGTCTTTAAAATCAGTTCCAGTGACAAGATAGTATTCGCCATGCTGTCTATATTCGGCAGTTGTTAATCCTTGCCAGCCGATTCTACCTTTAAGAGTAGAATTTTCTAATATGCTTCCAATTTTCCATTCTTCAGGAATTTCTCCTAATTCTGTTTTCTTAAATTTAGTATGTCCTATTCCTTTAGTCAGTAACCTTTGCATCAAACCTTTCTTGAGTCTTTGAGTTTGTTCTATTATCTCGTCTATTTTTTGTATTAGTTCATCTACTTTTGATAGAATTGAGGCAATTTTTTTTTGTTCCTGAAATGGAGGATATAAAATTTTAAGTGTTTTAAGAAAATCTTGACTAGTATTTGGCTGACCAGCACCCTCCCCTTTACTAATAATCTTGTGTCTAATTGAGATCAAGTATTGTTGTAAATAATATGGATCAACCGTATCTTCTACTGCGGGTAAAAAAGCACAGCACGCCTGATTCGTTGTAGTACGTATTTTAGTAATTGCTGTTTTTCCAATTGTAGCACCATACATAGCAAATAAAACTGTATTAGGTGGGAACAACTTCGCAGAGCTTGTTCTTAATGCTTCCTCAGATATGTATTCCTCTGTTTCATAGATGTATCCATCTCTTAATTCACCTGTTTTGACCCATGGAATATTTCCTTTGAAATAGCTGGGATTACTTCGGGATGGAGTTCCTCCACTAGATGTTTTACAAATATCTTGAATTTGCATGACAGACCATTCTTTAGGAATATTTCCAAATTGTTTTTTCAAATTTGTGTCTAAAATTTTTATATTCATTTTACTCTCATTTTCCACTTGTCAAATTCGAATAGGTATCTATCTGGATCGATGTGTTTTAAAACTTCAGAGGTATTATATTTAATGCCCATCACATCCACCTCATATGTAAAATCAAGAAAATCGTTAAATATTTTCATATTCGGGTTTGAGAATTTTTTCATTTGCACTTTTCTTCTATTCAGATTTATACGTTCTATTATTTTTTTTATATGAAATTCGAGGGTCTTATTGGTAACATGTACGTATTTTTTGTCAGCCAGAAGTGGTGGAAGCATTGTTCTATCCAATCTCAATATTATCTTTTTTAGACGTTTATCATAATCTTCTGTTATAGCCGCATTATACTCTCTCTTTACCCATTTAGATTTGCTTGCATTTCTTGACCAAATTAACATAAAATGATCAGATCTAACAAGTCCTTCGTTTATTTTTTCATTAATGTTTGAATTGAATTCTTCTAACTGGTCCATGTCTATCCAATATTTTATATTGTTATCATCTAATAATGTCACTATTGGAGTAACAAAATAATTATCTCGATTTGAATGAGATATAAAGATCTGTGATTCCGTAGGCAATTCTTACAACTTGAATCCCAATTCTCTCAAATTATTATTCACTTTAGTTTCAATAATTTCCTTATCCTTTTCTAATCTTTTTAATTCATCAATTGTTTTTTGAATATCAATTTCTTCGTGTGTTTCAGATATGTCCACATATCTTGGAACATTGAGATTAAATTCATTTTCCTTTAATTCTTTATAATCTGCAATACGACAATATCCATCAATATTCTCATATTTGGTAAATGCAGAGTCAATCTTTTTAATATCCTCTTCTCTTAACTTGTTTCTTACTTTGCCTTCTTCATACTCTTTTGCTCCATAGATTAGGATTATCTTATTTCTTCTCTTTTCTGGCTTCTTTTTGTTTAAAATAAGTACACATCCGGGAATTCCGGTTCCATAGAATAGTTTGGGAGGTAATGCAACAATTCCTTCTATAATGTCCTCCTTAATCATATTCTCCCTTATTTTGGCTTCCTCGTTTCCTCTAAACAATACACCCTGAGAGCAGATTATCGCAGCCTGACCTTTTTCATTTAAACATGAAAACATGTGCTGAATAAAAGCAAAATCGGCTTTATCTTTGGAGGGAGGAACACCAAACCTAAAACGGTTGTATGGATCGTTTGAAGCAATTTTGTTATCCCAATCCATACTAAAAGGAAAATTTGCTATAACTCTATCGTAGCTCTTTAATCTACCACCATCAACCAATTTGGGATTAGTAAGAATATCGCCATGTTCAATTTTAAAATCAGATACGTTGTGAAGGATCATATTCATTTTACACATACCTACTGTTGAATAGTTACTATCCTGTCCTTCTAACAAAAGATTTCTCGGCTTCCCACCATGCCTTTCCACAAATTTTCGTGATTCAATCAGCATACCTCCCGACCCACATGTAGGATCGCAAATACTCATCCCCTCTTTTGGTTCTACCAAGTTAACGAGTAGACGGACTACCTCTCTTGGCGTAAAGAACTGACCTGCTCCTTTTTTGGTTGCATCTGCAAATTCTTCTAAAAGATATTCATATGCATCTCCAAAAATATCATCTCGCTCAAGATCTTCATTTCTCAGGCGTGGATAGTTGAAATGTGAGATTAATGCTCTAAGTTTGTCATCAGGATACTTTCTCTTGTCGTTATATCTTGTATTTGTAAGAACACCTTCTAAATCAGGATTTTCTCTTTCTATTAACCTGCAAACATGGTCAATCTTTTCTCCAATATTTTCTGCAGTTGATGATAAGACTGACCATCTTGCTTCTTTTGGAACGAAGAATGTATGTCTGTATCTATTTTCCCATGCTTCTTTGTGACTTTTTCCTCTCTTCTCCAATTTTTCAGCATTTTCTTCAAACGTGTCGTTCAATCTTTTGAGGAAAAGTATGGTCATAATCGGCTGACGGTATTCACCTGCATCCAACGATCCTCTTAGTATATCTGCAGCACTCCAAAGATGAGATTTAAGAAATTCAAACGTTACTTTCTGATTGTCAAGCGAATAGTTGACAGGTTTTGAAAGATTGGGTTCCACCCTTTTAGCCAAACTAGTTCTACGTTTCAGAACTTGCCTTTTAAGTTTTCATTGTCTGAAGCGTTGAAGTTCTTAATTCATATTCGATCAGCGGAAGGAGATATAAGAGGATAGTCAGCTACAAGACTAAACATTGCTTAAACCGCAAGTTATGATTCGTAATGTTATTGCCACTGCGGATCTTAAGCAGCAAGTTGACGCTCCAAAATTCATAAAGTATCCGTGGGGAACATACGATTTACAATATTATGGAGGAAGATGTGGTTATGTTAAGGATAAGACAATTCAAGGTAAAGTAACGGTGTTTTTATCAGGCAAAATGATTTCAACTGGTGCCAATAGTGTTCGGGGATCAATTAATCAGCTTTAAAAAGCTATGATTCTACTGGTTAAGAACGGCTTTATAAAAAAGGTCAAATTGATACCAAAAATTCAGAATATAGTTGCTACTCTAAATCTCGGTACTGGGATCGATCTAAACGAAGTGGCAAAAGTTGTACCAAAAATTACATATGAACCAGATCAGTTTCCGGCTGCAATTATAAGAATGTCTGAAAGTCCGGTGTGCCTCTTGTTTGGATCTGGAAAAATTGTCATTGTCGGTTCAAAGACTGAAAACGCTTTAGCAGAAGTTGCGGTGAGAATAGGAAACATACTAGAGCCATTCAAAATCAAATAAGAGTTTGGATATGATGCGGAAGGACCTTCCATAGAATTTAAAAAACTCTGTACCATATGGTCTGATTGTATTCAATGTTCAGGAATCTATTTAAAAAATTTGGAGTCCGTGGTGCTAGCGAAGAAATAGCCCCTGAAGAGAAATTCTTTTCGAATGTCGTTGGCTACCCAGATATAAAAAAACTGTTATTGAAATCTATAGTATCAAAGGAACCAGTAAATATACTTCTAACTGGTCCACCTTCTTCCTCTAAGACAATATTTTTATTGGAAATACTAGATGGCTTGGATGATACTTATTTTATAGATGCAGTCGGTGCATCAGGTGCAGGAATATTCAATCATCTGTTCAACAACAATACCAAATATTTGCTAATCGATGAAATTGATAAAATGAAAAAAAATGATCAAGCAACTCTATTGAATGTCATGGAAACATCTATTCTGTCTGAAACCAAACTAGGTAAAACCAGACAAAAAAAGATGAAGCTCTGGATATTCGCTACAAGTAATGATATTGATAGATTATCTAAAGCACTGAGATCAAGATTTATGGAATTGCATTTGGAAGAATACACTTTCCATGTATTTACTGAAATTGTCAGGCACCTTTTAAAGAAGAAATACAAACTTGATTCAACAATATCCGAAAAGATTAGTTATGAAGTTTGGTATAGGATGAAATCAAAAGATGTGAGAGATGCGATAAGAATTGCCAAATTGACAAAATCACTTGCTGATGTCGACTGGCTAGTCGATACACAAATGAAATATGGAATGAGAAAGATTATTGATTAATAAATATTAATTTAAAAGAAGCCTATACAATCTAGTATTAGAATAAACAAATTAGGTTTGTTACCCTGCGACTTAATTATAAAGAGAGAAATTAATCAATCTGCAGTACATGTTTTGGTCAGAGCTATATTTGCGAATTCAGGATGACCGTCACCGTGATTTTGCATTGGCACGCAGGAGTGGTAGTCCCCGTTTCTATTGTTCGGATATAAATCGGCACACGCTTTAAATGATTCACCTTCTGCTATATGATAGGTATCTGCCGTCATTTCTGTAACTACTACTCTTTGGTCGTGGACATCCAGCTCTCTACACAATGTAAAATTGTCATTGTTTATACATATTGAAAGATGTCCATTTTCTGCTGGTAAAACCACTCTAGCATTTATTTTCAATCCTCCCTGTTGTTGGTCGTTTTCGTATTCTTCGACAGCATGATGCTCGTGTGCAGAAACCGGCATCATCATAAATGTGGTCATTATTGATAACGCAATCATAAAAATTTTCTTATCCAAATCAAAGTCAAACCGTTCCTTTAAACTATTGAAGTTTTTGGTATTGTACTCTATAGATTGTATCTACGTGTTATAAAGATAACCTTTAGGCTGAAGTTCATAAACTACACACCCAATTTGTTAATCGGGTAAAATAGTTTCAAGGAATCCGACCAGTTACTGGTCTATAACTACCCAATCCTTATTAAGGACTGCTTGGCTTATACAGCGGTTGAATCCATCATCAAAGCGTGAGTTGAAGCACATCAAGCTTGTTATATTCATTCTGACTTCTATTTTGATAATTAGTTTAATACTTATGCCCGTACACGCTATAAGTACTCAACGGTTGAAATTAAACATCTGCGCTTATGCCAAGCACCCGGTGAACCAAATTTACGTTATCGCAAAATATAAGGGAGAGACACTACAGACATACAAAAGTTTCAGTGGTCCCAAAACGTGCAGTTTCGATAAATATCCGGGCAAATGGGTAACTTTCACATTTAGCCCAAAAGAGCGTGGCTTTCTGGATTTTTTTGACGTTTGCATAAAAAACACCTCGACAAGTGAAGTGCATTGCGAGAACCATTATTGGTTTCCGAATTATGACCATAGTACACATTACATTGAGATTTATGCAAATAGATAAAAATTGCAGAGTTCATATTGAGAATATGAATAGTTTAATTATAAATTAATTTGGTTCTATTCGTTAATGTACCTTTTTTATCTAGAATATCAACAAATCCGTTTATGATTCTAGTAATGGTAAAGTCATTATGATGTTTGTCTGTTGAATTTTTTTTCTTATGGATCGATTCTAACTTATCCTATTGTTACTCAAATTTATTAAACTCATCATAATAATGATCTGATATATCTTCCTCGTGTGTGCGAATGTTACACAATCTATAAATTCCATCTTGTGAATCTAAAGAGTTCGCAAATATTAACAATTTACATTCATCGCATCTCAACATTAAGTGCTCTGTCCTTGTGTACTTAATTGTTGCCCAATGACTATAACACGAGGGACAATTTACAAACTTCCTTTCAAGTAAATCCATGTCATTTATAATTTAACTATATATATAATTATGAATATGAAATTGCGTTCAAATGTACTTTGAAGAGAGAAAATGTACTTCAAGTTCCAAACATTACATTCCCTTGGACTTAATGTAACCCTTCAAATGTATATTGGATCTTTACGGATACTTCAGAATGACGAGTCTATCTTTCAATGTCCGTAATTCCCGATTCATTTATTGAGAATCTAGCAGTAACCTGTGGCAAGGATGGAGAATTTACGATTTTGGCATGAATAATTTGTCCATAGGCTTTAAGAAAAATTCTATGCTTAATCATATGAGCCAAAACGTTCCCTCCTGCAGGTATAACCTGATTGTTGGAATAGGGGTCCGTAGATGAACTAACTTGATTTGTTACAACAACTGCAACATTGTACAACTTGGCAATTTTTGTCAGTAAGCCCATAGATTTGTGTAATCTGCTTTGTCGCTCCGGCAAGTTTTCTCGACCAAGGAATTCTTGTCTATAAAGATTTATGATAGAATCAATAACTACTAATTTAATTTTGGGATCTTTTTTGATATTTTTTTGTATGCTTCCTATTTCATCTTCTAATTGAGCACTATTGATAACATTTACCACGAATATGTATTCCAAGGTGGTATCGGTATTAGCATTCCTAGCTTTTGCAATCTGCAAGATTCTTTCAGGCGTAAACTTCCCTTCAGTTTCAATATACATTGCCTTAGCTTCTAATCCTCTGCTGTCTAGGGACTGCTGAACCGTAAAAGATAGATTATAACAAATTTGAGATTTTCCGGTTCCTGACTGACCATAGAATTCAGTCAAAGCACCAACTTCTATTCCCCCACCAAGAATTTCATCTAACGAAGTGCATCCAGTCGTTAATTTACTTTGATCCATTTTGCTTTTAAAAATGTCTTTAGCTGTAGAAAAAATAGGTTCTATGATTCCTCTTTTCTCTAAATTTTTTGTTGCCCATAAAATAATTGTCTGTGTTTCTTTCAAGTTTATCCCTAGTTGTTTTGATATTTGGAGTGGTTGGGATAATGCTATCTCTCTAAAAGAACTGTAGCCAGCATCAGATAATTTTTTTTTAATATTTTTAAAATCCTCTGCCCTAGAAGATTCTAACTTTTTGTTATTTGTTGTTGAATCCAAAGTCATAAATCAAAATCACCTAGAATCTTGTCAAGAATTGCTTCTGTTATAGGTTTGTTTGGATTTTGTTGAAGCTCTGCCCTGACATACAAATTGTTATCTTTTTTTCGTTTAGTGTATATTCTCCATAAGTCAGAAATGCCATCCTGTACTGTAACTTCAAATTCTTGACCATTGTATCTATTCTTAAAATCTATACCAAAATGCCACATCTTTACAATCCATATGGTGTATCTAGGGATGTTTTTGGCTAATTCATGTTCTCTTTCATTACCACAGTATGATTTAATTTTCTCTTCCGTTCTAGTAAGTATTTCAATAAGATAGATTATATCGGGCAAGTCAATAACTAGAGGTCTGGTCGAACATGCTATTGCAATGCTAACGTTATCAGTATGATGAATGGTTACATGAACATCAATTTCGTCAATAAAATTCCAGATTTCAAGTGGAATATCTTTATTGGATTTATTTATTGAATTGGGATAGATTTTGGAAAAGAACTTCCAAATACCCGGTGCCATTAAGATTAATCTAAAGTCATGTAGCGCCTGTTTTTCATTAGGCTGTTTTACAAGCCATTTGTATATTGGAGTTTGTCTGATCATTTTGATAGGGAGTCCCGCATGGTCTTTAGTCATTAATTTCGACTTGCTGAATTCATAACCGGGCAGAGAATAGTACGCATAAGTATCCGTATATTGAAGGACCACTTCTCCTTTTTGTTTCCATTCACTCATTTTGTTCCTGAATGTGCCTTTGGAAACATGATGCAGCCTTCCAGCAACCTCAAATTGGTCAAAATCAACAACGGAGAATGGTCTGTCTTCCACTTTGACAAGACGTTCCATATGTTTTTTCATTGCAATGTCTTGAATACTCATTTTAACTTATCACATTGAAGATGATGGTGGGTGTCACTGTCATTATGATGTCACTATTATAATTCAGAGTAAATTCTGCCTTGAAATAATCGTGTAATTTTATTAAGAGAGAAATTTGAAATTTTGAATTAGAGCAAATGTTATTCTGGATCACTGGTCATCACTTTGTACAATTGTTTCCCTTACCGTCTTGTCCGAGTTTAAGAAATGACAAGGACACATACATATGTATTTGTGGTACAACAGTTCATTTGATATAGAACCAGTACAGTCCCTGCATTTCTCGGTTGGACATATTGTTATTATACTAGTTGAAAAAGGTCCACCTTGGTTTAACATGTTATTTATATTTGAAAGCTTCGGATATAAAAATGATACTAGATAAGGTAACTATCGACCCTCTTATAAACTAATCAATTTTTTATACGATTATATAGTAGGTAACAGTTCCTAGTGTATGTTTAAACCTCTTATATTCTAGTCAAAAAATTAAGATTATTTTACATAAAGTCCATTCTTCAGTGCTTGCCTAGCAAACTTGTTGGTTGTCTTTTGATCCACATTTGAGAAAGAGGAAATAAACTTATGTACTTCATCTTCTAAAGATGAAAATCGTTGTTTTACCATTTTAAGTTCATTCTCATGTCTTGATTTGATTGTATCTATTTCATCCTGTTTAATTTGCAATATCGTGAGTTGTTTTTTTAATCTAAATTCTTCGTTAATAGTTAAGTTATTTACTGCTTTCAGATATTCAGTTAACATCTTCTCTTCATTTGGTCTATAATATGAATTGTCCAATCCAACCGAGTGACCCATTAACAATTCTTTTACAATTTGGTTAACATCCGCATTTATCAACGTGGTATCAAAGAATTTTCTAAATGCATGGAACATTGCCTTTTCATGTCGTTGAAACTTATTTTCATTGTCATCTCGCAGTCCACATACAATAAGTAAATTTCGAATTAATCCACTCAAACCGTTACCCGTCAATGAATGAGGATGTCTAACTCCATAAATACCGAAATAATCGAATTCATTTCTGAATAAATAAGATTCCTTATTAATTATCTCTCCAGCTTGTTTTCTCTGATCAATATATGAATCAATTGCACTTGCACACTCAGGAGTACAAAAGGTGTAGTATTCTTCCTTTGTATTTTCATAAATTGTTATCTTGTATAAGTCATATTCATTTATTTTCTTCAAGTGTTTTAACTTCAGATCTATTAATGCTGATTTTCTGATACCGGTTGATGAATACAACAAAATGATTGTTTTTACTCTGAATGAAGCTCTAGTCAACATTTTCTGAATGTCTTCTATAGTGTAGGAAAAATCCTTAATTGTCTTCTTTTCTTCGCCATAGAAACGAGCTATTTTTCTCTTATTTACCAATTTGTCATTTAGCTCCAAAAATGTGATTATTACAGAGACTCTATTCTTGATAGTACCGTATGCAATTTTGAGATTTCTCATATGGATTACATAATCCTTAAGTAAGTCTTGGATCTCATTTAATGGTAACTTCAACAGCTTATCAGTGTCTGCTCTTGTGAATTCATAGAAATATCGTAAATTCTTTAGATATAATTCTTGAGTGTTTCGACTCCTGACTGCAAACATAAATTCCTTAACTGCAGGATGATCCTTTAAATTCACAATTGTGCTTAGCTTGTCCAGTATATTATACTTTATTATACAATATATTTCATGATATCGCAAGGTATTTTTTTCTCTGTTAAATTGGAAATATTTGTGACTTCGAATTAGACCCGGTGTATGGGTGATATTTGAATAACTATCGATTGATCTTATCCTTGGATTTCTGCAATTTTTCATATAAAATATGTTACTGCTTAGGGGAAGCTGACGTTATTGTTGGCCGTTACCAAGAGTCAATCATACATCCCATCTAGAGCTAATTGCCAAAAGGTTAAATTCCTTTATGAATCAATTAAAGTAATGCAAAAGTGCAGCAGATGCAATAATGATACAAAGGTTACATATACTTGTGATCATACCGACAATTTAGAAATGTGCTCTGAATGTTATCAACAGATTCATTGGGAAATGACTTGAGCAATTTAGCCGATATGTTCTTGGATACTCATGATGTTAACTAATTGCAATGGGTTATCTCTTGTTTATTATAGCCAAAAAGAATAGTACTAGGATAGACAGAGCCATTGAGGGTAAAACGATGTCGGTAAATGGATTGTCAAGTGCTATGCTATGTTCAAGGTACTCATAAAATAGAAATATACCAAAAAGAAAAAATGCAATAATAGCGTATATGAGTTTTCTTAAGTGTGTGCTTCTGTAAGCAGAAATAGACAGAGCTATCAATATAGCGGCAAAGATGGTGCCGACTACGTACAGTATGCTTTCTACTATCTCAAATAATCCATTCTCAAGAATAAAAGATTCCAAATTACTCACTACCGCTAGGTATTTTCTTCAGCTTCAGATAATGACAGGAACATTTCAACCAGTCTGCTGCTCCATTTACTCCAAAGATTGGGATGGTGTTTCTTTAAAAGTTCAACTATGTATCTTGAATCTATTGAATTATCACGGAGCTTGTATCTCTTGAACTTTCCATCCCTCACTTCGTCTATTAGATTTAAATCAATCAAACGCCTTACGTGCCAATTTATAGAAGGTGCCGAGATACCCAATTTTTTAACTATATCTGTTTGTGTGGGATATCTTTGGTCAACGATAAATAGAATTATTTCTCGAGGGGTTTCTTGGTTTAATACTTGAAGAAGAGTCTTCTCATTCTCTTGAAAAGCGCCAGATTGAAAGTGTAACTTATAGAGACCCTGCCTTGTTGAAGTAATCTTGCCACCTTTTTGAAGCTGATATGAGTGATACTGTACTGAGCCCATTGATAAATCCAATTCGTTTCTAATCTGCCGTAGATAGCAACCTGGATTTGTTTGTATAAATCGAAATATTCTTTCTTTGTTTGAATTTGATTCCTTTTTTCGCATAACAACCTTGACTCTGAATAGGCATCATTAAGTGATTCGGAGTATTTATTGATTCCACTTTATCACTATATTGTCTTATTTTGCTAGTACAATTCTCTAACTATCATCGATGGCTCTTATTTCAAGAATTAACTCGACTAATGTACCAGTTAATTCTCTTCTCCAAGAATTCTAATTGTGATTCATTAATTTTTCCCTTCCGATGCAAAAAATTCAAATCCCTTTGGATTTGTTCTAGTTGTTTTATGCATTCTTCCTTGTTGTTTTTTGACAACATTTCGTATGTATAGTCTATATTTGTTAGATTTCTTTTAAAGGATCGCCTAGATTTCTGTCTGTAGAACCAACCACCGATTGTTGAAACAAGTCCTATTATCACAGAAGTTAGTACTATAAATGTTTCAGTCAGAATTGCTCCCTTGAAATTCGCAGTAATAGTTTCATATCCAGTAACATTAAAAATTACTGGATTTTCCTTTGTGTTATTTGTTACAGACCAATGTCCGAAATCATATCCCCTGTCAGGCATCGCTTCACACTTGACAGTCGAATTTATAGGCAAAGTAGCAGAATCTCCAGATCCTAGAATGATATCATTGCATTTTACATTCCCTGAATTTTCGGGTTTAATATCAATGAATATCTTAGCTACAATTTTATCAGACTTACCATCGATTGTCATTATTCCATTCGTTCTAGTATTAGTTACGTAAGTGAAATTCGAGACCGGATCTACTGTAATTTTGCTTGCTATAAGTGGAAACGTTACTTTTAGAGGAATATTAATAAAAGGATTATTTATTCCCGATGCAATAATTGCCGGCTCCAAAGAAATGTTTTCAATTACCTTGTTTGTTTCTCCATTAATAACGCTTACAGAATTATCGACCAGATTATTAACATAAATCTTGTTTGTTCTAGGATTAACTGCAATTCCCACCGGGTTATCTTTTACCTTTATATTGGTTTCAAGTTTGTTGGAAGTACCATTTATAACGCTTACAGAATTATTCAAGAAATTTGACACATATATGGTATTGGTTTGCGTATTGATAGCTAAGGCAGAAGGTTTTGAACCAACAGGTATTGTTGATATTAGTGTATTATTACTTCCGTCTAGTACCAAGACGCTGTTCTTACCTAAATCAGTAACATATACTTTGTTAGTATGAGGGTTAATCACAATGTCATATGGCAGTGTAGCAAATTTTAGTGATTTTATTATGTGATTATCAATTGCATCAATTACCGTAATTGTCCCTGAGTTAAAATTTGCTACATATATCCAGCTCGTTGCTAAATTGATTCCAATTCCCAAGGGTGATTTGCCCACAGGTATGCTGGTCAATTCGTTATTTGTGAAACCATCAATGACAGATATTGAATTAGAGTCTCTGTTCGATGAATAAATTCTGTTAGAGAATGGATTTACATCTACATCATATGGGGAGTTGCCTACATCAATATTTTTTTCGACTATGGATTTTTCAATATCGATTACCGATATTGTGTTCGAAAATTGATTAGCAACATAAAGTTTGTTAGTTATTGGATTAATATCAATTCCAATAGGAAAACTTCCTGAAGGTATTATAGGATTGGATCTTAGGGATATTACCTTCTCCTCTTCTTGTGCAGATGTACATACTACAAAAGTAGTAAAGAATAATATAATAGATAGAGAAAAATAAAGAAACTTTGGCAAATAATATTTCAAATAAGCAATTTAGGTTTAATGGGTATAAAAAGTAACTACCAGATATTATCTTGATTTAGCAACAATGACGTTATTATGACTTTTTATCGCTAAGATCGTCGTCTAAAACGAAGAATGATTCTAAGAATAATACCCATAGTTAGGATAATAGCACCTGCCATAATAATCATAGAACCATTTAATGTCCAGGTTGGATTGTTGTACATAAAGGAACTTTGAGGACCTAACAGTGATTTAGATTGTGCCGTAAAAATTAGACCTGCTAGAATAAGCGCGATTCCAATAATCTCTATAATAATTTTCATACTTTATCACATATTTGCTTAGAATAGAATATCTATACGTTATCTATTTCCCTAGTATTCTCGCAGGTTTCAATTCATAGAAGGCCAAACTAATTTTCTGATTTTTAAAGATTAGTGTTATCAGCGCTATCGATATTAAATGGCTAAGTTTTAATACCTATAAGGTCTGCGTCATGGGTGCTTGTGCTAGTGTTTGATAAAATATAAACTTGGCAACTCTAACTTGATTATTGGGTATCTCTCAGCAATCGTCGCTGCTTTGCTGTTTGGTTCTGTCTCTACCCTAGCAAAACCTATACTGTCAGAAATAAATCCTATTATCCTTTCATCAATTATTTATCTAATAGCTGGAGCATTTTTTACTCCCGGTGCCTTAAGAACACAATCAAAAATTACACCTAAATATTACGCTCTTATCCTAATTAGCGCAGTAGCCGGAGCAGCCATTGCACCTATTATTTTTTTCATCGGGCTAAGTCAAAGTACAGCAGCAGACACATCATTACTTGCGAACGGAGAAACTGTTTTTTCGATTCTATTTGCATTGCTTATTTTTAGAGAGAGAATGAGACCCCTTGGATACGTTTCAGTTACAATGATACTGATTGGGGTATTTTTAGTAACTACGAATCTTGATTTTAATAGTTCAATATTTAGAATGAATATAGGAAACGTCTTGGTTATTTTATCAACAATGATTTGGGGGTTTGATAACAATGTATGTAAGATCATAGCTCGACAACTAGATGTATCAAAACTTATTCAGTTGAAGGCACTTATAGGAGGGTTGATACTATTAGGAACGGTATTCATATTAGGAATTCCTTTCAAGATTCAAAGTGAACAATTACTGACTATTGTAATTTTGGCGGTCTTTGGATTTGCCATATCACTATATCTATATTTGCATAGCATTAAGAGAATTGGAGTAGTTAAGGCTTCATCTTTGTTATCCTTATCCGCAGTGTTTGGATTGATTTTCGCTATTATTTTCCTGCATGAAATTATTGGTATAAGTCAGATTATTGCAATCGCAATCATGATATTTGGAATTCATTTAATGTACTCATATGAAAAGAAAGGTGAAATGATCCTTAAGTGAAATTTTGCGATCTTGAATTAAATATATAAGTAGTGTAGATTTTTATTTCAATTAATGAAAATTGGGAGAGTTTCAATTTCCTCTTTGATACTTTCAATTACGTTAATTGTTATCTGCATGTCATTTATGTTGACGATTGTTTACGCTCAGGCAAGCCAAACAGGGGCAGCTAGTGGAACTCCTAAATTCCTTGCGATTCAACATGCTGCAATGGGTTCAGTATCAGAAATCAATTCCACTTCTTATTCATTACAACTTGATGATATATCCAATAAGATAATTTTGTTTTCAGATAGACCAAATAGAATAGTACAAACTCAAACTGTTGATAATTTTATTGGTAACTGGACGAGGGGCCAGGATAGTTTTCAACTAAATCCACCAAATGCTGCCCTGGTTATGTTAACTAATAACAACAAAGAAGATGTCTTTGAGATAGAGCTATTCAATCCTATTTATGATAAAAATCAAAAATCATTAAAGTATGAGTTTAATGTTTTAGATAATACCAAAATACCTTCTGAAATACCCGAAAAGTTAGGTAAAATCGCGTTAGTCATTGATTCACAGTGGCAACTCGCATACTCAGGCAACTAGTGAAAAAAACACAACACAGATTGCGTCACTTTACTTGTAATTATTCTGGGCCGAGAAGTTATCTGTTTCTAGTGTGCTGATTAGAAAAATGATGAGAATGTAGGTACTTTTTTCATTTTTGAATGAGTTATTTTAATACTTAATAACATCGCATACTATGGGTAGTATGATCTTGTTCCAAGAAATAAAATCAAAGAGTCTAACTATTGATGAGATTGTACCCAAATGGGCGGCTAAAATTAGTACTATATGGGAAGAGGGATTTCCAATTCCATTGTCATTGCAGTGGTGGAGATGGTATTTTTCACTTGACAGCCCTGCAAAATGCATTATAGGTGAAGCACATGGTTATTCATCTCATTATGAAAATGAATGTAGCATATGTGACAGCATTGGTTGGGATTTTGGACACTCTTTTCTTATTAGATCAAAGAATGATTTCATGGCTAACGTTGAAAAATTTGTGGCTCACTGGAATCAAATACACATTCCATATGAAAGATAAGAATCAAAAGTTATACATAATTTTTTTCTTTGAGCAATATCATTATTATTGACAAAAAGAACCTGTATTACTGACCGATTCTGCAATAACAATATAAAATGAAATAAAATTTCTAATAGAAATAAACAAATAGTGAAATAATACCATTATATTATTCGCACTACGCGATTTTATTAACTATATATCATTAAAGAACATAAACAATATGATCGATCTCCTTATTTGTCATGCGCTATATTCAATTACGTGATGGCAAAGAATAGTCTTTTTTTTACTGATCTAACTGGTATAATAGATAAAAGGAAATTTGATGAGTTCATAGATTCTGCAAAAATTAAGAATTGCAAAAATATTGATAAAGTCCATTCTTATGATAATGGACAATTACCATCTTTAGTAACTAGGAATCCATCAATATGAAACAATATTGCAGAGTCATGCTCCTGATTTCAATCTACGCCTTTTTGACAATTATATTAATAAATGTTAACAATAGATCCTTTGGTATAGAACAACAAGAATCGGAGATCCCCCAAGCTAAATCAGTTTACGACACAGAAACTATTCATTTGCCAAGATCTGTCGGTTATTTCATAATTCTTATAGCAAATGAAGCTCATGAAGATTGGTCTAATGAAAAACATAAACTTCTTACGGATCATAATCCGTACTTTTTACCATCGCACGTATTAATTCCAAAAGGAACTGCCATAGTTATTCTTAATGGTGATGCGCCATGGAATACGCCACATCCTCATACTATCAATATTAAAGATAATTCGGGAAAAGTGATTTACACAACCGGAAAAATGGAATATGCTAATTCATCGGATTCAAAAGTATTGCCTGTAGGAACTTATTCTATAACTGACACCAAGTATGAGTGGATGAAAGGGACAATTACCGTATCAGATGAAACTTCTACGGGTAAAGAAATAGTAGGAGGATTTTATTCTCCAACTAATCAAGTATCAAATAAGTTAGACAATGATGGAAATATGCACCCAGGATGGTTGGGTTATTATGAAAGTGAATTTCCAAAAAATGGTTTCAACATTCTTAGCGAGTATAATTTCAGCTATAACACCTGTTCTTATTGTGATGGGAAATTCTGGCCTGATAATAAGACAGGGGATCACACGCTAATAATTTTTGGTACCGACCAACCACTTTCAGAAGCTACAGCAAAACTTCAAAAGCTGGTAAAAGACAATGTATACATATGATGAAATTTTTTTCTTTTTGTCATATCAATGATCTTTGGTCGTATTGAATAATACTAGGGTCCTGTGAAGACCCACTCCCTGCTAGGTACATTGCGGGTTATAAAATAAAACCAGTAATATTATGAAATGGGATGCAAACGAATTTGTGATGAAATCGGTATATTAGGAGCAAAATATAGTGACGGAGTCAAATATTGTAGGAGATGTTCGGTATATTTCTTTCATGATGGATCATTTTGTCCTTGCTGTCATCTTCACCTGAGAACAAAACCTATCAGATCGCGAAAGTAATAGTTGTTCTTTTGAATTTGATGATTCCTGAAATCTTTATGGTCTGAGAAGAATTTGAAAAAGGTTTTAGGACCAGCGATTACTATATTACAATATGAGTGAAAATAATCTTGAAACGGCTACTTTTGCAGCTGGTTGTTTCTGGGGTGTAGAGGATACATTTATGAAAAAAAAAGGTGTAAAAGCAACAAGTGTTGGATATACTGGAGGAAATTTTTCAAATCCAACATATGAAGACGTATGTACTGATAAGACCGGTCATGCAGAGGCCATACAATTAAGATTTGATCCCAGGGAAGTATCTTATGAGGAACTATTAGATTTGTTTTGGTCTATACATGATCCAACCACCAAGAATAGACAAGGTCCCGACATTGGATCCCAATATCGTTCTACTATTTTTTATCATACCGCAGAACAAGAAAACATAGCCAAAAAATCCAAGCAAGACCTTGATGATTCAAAATTTCAGAACAAAATTGTTACAGAAATTGTACCGGCAACAACATTTTATCCGGCAGAAAATTATCATCAAAAATATTATCAAAAGAATGGCGGAGGCAGTTGCTATATTTGAAAAAAATGTTATACGTACCGGAGTGCTCAACGAAGAAAAATCACGACAGTGATACTTTGAACGAAACAATAAGCGAAATCAAAGCCGAGTTGTAATTTACAAATTGTTCTAAGATCATCTAATTTGTTTTCGAAGACATTGCAGATCCTTAAATAATTTGTTGAGCAATATTTTAACAACTCCTAAACACCAACTGGCGGGTAACTTTGGTTCTGATTCTTGTTCAGTGGCCAAAACTCCCACCAGTGAATTTAAAAATTTTGTCTTGTTCAAATTGTTGTAATATTCAAAATCAATGCTATTTTGCTATTGTTTGGCTCTGTTCCCTCATAAACTGGGTTAAATAATATCTTCCACCAGTCCCTTTTCCCGTAGTCCCAGAATCTTTCCATCCGCCAAAAGATTGTCGTCCCACCATTGCTCCAGTTGTTGAACTCTTTTTTCTATTTACGTAGACAACTCCTGCCTCTATTCCTTGAAGAAATTTCAATATTTCATTCTTTTTGTTACTGTAAATTCCTGATGTTAATCCATATTCTGATTCGTTTGTCATTTCGAGCGCCTTTTCAAAATCATCGAATTCTGTCACGCATAAAATAGGAACAAAAAGTTCCTTTTTCAGTAAAGAATGATGGGTCGGAAGTCCATCTACAAGAGTTGGTTCTACATAAAAACCATGATTAAGGCCTTTGTTTTTTAAAACCGAACCACCTATCAAAATGTTACCGTCTTTTGATGCTAGTTTGGAATATTTCTTGAAATTATTGTATGCGTTTAAATTTATCACTGGTCCAACAAAGCTTTCTCTCTGTGTAGGATCTTGAATTGTTAATTTTCTTGTCTTTTCAATCAGTTTTGATAAGAATCTTAATTTAATATTTCTCTGAACATACACTCGTGAACATGCGCTGCATTTTTGACCAGAGAATGAGAATGCGGCTTTAATTACTCCCTCAGCCGCCGTATTAAGATTTGCACTATCCGTTACTATAGTTGCATTTTTTCCTCCAAGCTCTGCAATAACTGGACGAGGTTTTGTTCTGGCTGACTCACTCATTAATTTGTATCCAACTTCCCTTGATCCCGTAAACACAATTCCAGCCACTTCTTTACTCTCAATGATGGTGTTACCTATTTCCATACCCGAACCTGGAACAAAATTTACTGCTCCGTTAGGAATCCCGGCCTCCATCATTATTTCAACTATCTTATAACCAATTATAGGAGTATCGCTAGCCGGTTTTATGATTACAGTGTTCCCAGTTATGAGAGCACCAACTGACATGCCAACCAAAATTGCCGCAGGAAAATTAAAAGGAGCGATTACAGCCCATACTCCATAAGGTTTCATGATACTTGTGTTCTGCTCATCAGTAATTATTGATTTCTTCATGACGAAACCTTTGTTTTTTTCCATTTCATCTGAATAATACATTATAAAATCAATTGCTTCATCTATATCGGCTATTGCCTCGTATCTATTTTTACCATTTTCAAATGTAAGCCAAGCAGATAATTCAAATTTACGTCTCCTCATATCAGACGCAATTCTTCTAAATAGATTTATTTTATCTTTATAGTCTACACTGCTCCATTTTTCAAAAGCTTTGCTTGCTGCACGAATTGCTCGTTTTGCATGTATTGAATTACCTTTAGATATTTGCCCCAAAATGATTCTATTGTCAGTAGGAGAAGTTCGAGTCATAGTTTTTGACGTAATGATTTTTTTACCATTTATAATAACAGGATATGTCATTCCAAATTCTGTTGATACCAAGTTAACTGCTCTATCGTATAGCTTATGAAATCGATCCTCTTGATTATTCTTAACAAAATTCTGGAAAGTATCTTCATTTTTGAATACCATCTCTAAAAATGCTCACCCAAAGCTGAAAGGCCGTTAAAAATAACCCACGATAGAAATCCAAGTGCGAATGTAATGTTAATCTGATAGTGAATATGATTATCTTTGGCTAAATAATAATAATTTTGAATAACTAAAGTAATCAAGATTCTATGAGAGATCTGGCAAGTAAAAATATATTTCTTTTTCTCTCCCTAATTCTTCTCAATGAATAATGTAGCCATTTTTCACCATACGGTATGTATTCCAATACAGAATAACCTCTTTTAACCAATAGTTGTTTTAGCTCGTCTCTAATTCCCTTTAATAATTGAAATTGTAGGTTCTTCATGTTTTCTGATCCATTAGAAGACAATGAGAGTGCTTCCTCAATAAGTTTCGAATCATGAGTGGCAATGGCCAAGATCCCTTTGTATGTACCGTCTTTCAATACTACTCTCATAAGTCTCGAAAAATTCTGACTTACCTCACTACTTGATTGATACGCCTCATCAACTTCGCCGCGATACGCGCCCTTCACAATTCTTAGATTCGCGGAGCTCTCCATTAAATGTAGTAGATCACTATAACTTCTTTTAAGATATGATTGAATTGCTACTCCTGTATTTCTATTTCTTTTTAGTACTTCAAGATAGATTGCTAATGTATCTTCCACATAGTTGGAATTTTCAATATCGATCCACATGAAATGGCCACTCTGTCTTGCTTCTTCTGATATCTTTACAAAGTTCTTTAAACATGCATCATATCCGATACTAAGACCAATCTGCGTTGGTTTTATAGAAATACTACCTCGAACATTGTTTGTTTTTAATAAGTTGAGTAAGGTAAGATATTCTCTTACTGAATTATCTATATCAATTGCTGCTGTGTATCCCTCACCTAAATAATTAAGAATCGCAGACATTCCTTTTTGATTTGATTTTATTGCTTCGCATATTGCGTCAGTACTACAATAGCCTGCAATCCATCTCTTGGACACCTTGAAAAGCATTCTTTCTAAAAGAATCGGGTCATAATTGTGAGAGTCAGATATTTTCCTTTTCAAAATTCTTTCCTCAGTGGCCCTTGCACTTATATGATTATTTGATATTTAACCTTATTTTAGAAAGTAAGATGTACATTACAATGTTATAAATTAAAGTATCATCAGACTACTTGTTGTCATGAAAGTTTCGGAATTATGTAGAATGATTGAAGAATCTATTCATGCCGAGAAATATCCTCTAGCAGATCAAGAACAAAAAAATTGTGCAAAAATAGTAAAGATTACAAATAAATCTGAATCCGATGACCTAAAAAGCAATGATATCAAAATTGAAGTCCGTATTCAAAATTTATTTGTTCTAAATAATTATGTCGCCAATATTGAGCATCTGCCAGGAATAATCGAAATGGATATTCTGGATTCATTTAAGATTTTATGCAGAAGAATAGGCAGAATTTCGTCAGATTTGATTACCAATATATGAGCGATTATTATGCTACCAACAGTAAGATTTGTAAAGATAAACGATCTTTTAATCCAGACCGATAAATTTAGTCATATTCTTCATAGGAATGGGTGGAGTTGTGGAAAGGAACTCGGAATATATTTGCTCATATTCAAATGCTCTTGAAAAAAGTTTGTTTGAAATTTCATCCTCCGCAATGTTTCCAGACAATAGATATTCTCTAAAGTGTTTGTAACTATCTGCTTCACAGCTCAATGAATTAACTAAAGCGTCATGTACATACTTGTAGTCTTCTGGATAAGTCATACCGCGCGCAATATTAATGAGGTTCTCAAATTTGGGAATAAAAGTATCGGTAATATGCGCAAGAGTAGAATCACTATACTTTTGCATTCTCCACTTTCCAATTTCGTCCTGATATGATTTGGTCAAATGCTGTGATTGATGTACCAAGTTATTGAGAGAAGATCTAAAATCATCAATTGTAGTATCAGAAAAATCACTTACTTTTGCAAACGTATTGGGACCTTCAGTCGTATGGACAAAATAAGAGAAAGTTATCGGAATCAAAAATAAGAAAAATAAGAAAAATAATAATTTCATTAGTTGTCTACTTGGTACCATCCCTAACTTGTCTAAAAATCCTTATGGAATCTTCACTACTCCAATTTCTAAGTGTTCTTTTCTACTATTGCCTGAATTCTGCCAGCGTACTTTGTCTTATAGTATGATTTGCAAGAAGTACAGCAAAAGAATCTCTCATAGTTAGCAAATTTGAATATCTGAGGGATGCCAGCAATGATACCATGGCAAAAATCACAATTTAGCATTATCCGCATACCTTTCTTCACATTCTTGAGTTGATTATTCTTTTTCTCAGATTGTAATTCTAAAATATTATTTGCATTTTGAACTTTTCCTAAATCAATTACGGGAATAATCTTTTTGATAAAACCCACATTCACCAGTCTTTCATATCTTGCCTTGACAGTAGGCGTAGTTATTCCCGTCTCACGCGCAATCTGACGAAAAGATTTACGGCCATCAGCAAATAATGATTTTAGTATAGAGATATCGTATTCATCAAGTTCTATCGGCAATGTAATACAAATCGAAGCTCGCAATAATAAATTTTGCCTTATCATTCATAATATATTCTATATTTTATTTTGCGTGAACAAATACCTACCAAATGAAATCCGAATTACACTTTTTTAGAGTTACCGAATTCAATAAACCAGAAATTCTTATTCTTATGGACTATCAATTGAAAAAATCGATTTTGCAGGCGATGATCTCTTCTATGAAAACGATCCGATAATGATAGAAAGTAGGAAAATAGAGTTCATCTTATCTCTAAGGAATAAAGGTAAACCTTATGGATTTATTCAAATTGTTCCACTCTTATGAAGCAGGGGCTGAACACTCTTTCAAATAAGGTTGTCTTATTGCTATTAACTTCTATGGATAAGAAACATATTAGTCAAGTGGTAACTCTGCAACTATATCACAAGCTTCAACAGCATTTTCAATGTACTCATCACTGCATATAAGATCTATTAATACAGCAATGTCGTGATTGGATCGAGTTTCACTCTGGTTGGAAATCTGAATTTTTTGATAAAGGTGGTATATTATTTCATTGATTTGGTCTGGAGTGTAGTTGCTTGTAAGTATTTTAGAATAATCGCTAGAAACATCCTTAGTATTAGTCAGGTTTGAAATGTTGTATGGAATATTTATTGCTTCAGAATTATTGGCGTAAGTTAAATTTGAATATAATATCGGTGCAATTAGAACGCCCATGATGACTAATGGAGCTGTATGTAATATCAATAGAGCTGTATGTAATATCAATACAAATTATTCACAGGGCAAAAAATTAAAGACGCTGATACAAGTGTCTAATTGTCATCTTTTAGTCGTATCTTATTTAGATATCAGTACTAGAACACTTAAACCTGAATATTCTAGATAACATATCAAAGAATATAGATGGATATCTTTAGTCTGCTAATTCATCGGATCAATTACAGTGAATTGATAGAGATGTTGCTATATATTGCAGGATCAATTTTATCTTTGGTTTTGGTTCTCCTTTCTATTAGTTCTTACAAAAAGAGCGGCTTGAAGAAATTAATGTATGCTGTGATTGCATTTTCATTATTTTGTGTATTCTTGATATATGAAGGTTTAGAGCATTTTTATTCTTTGGATAATCCGTTCACTGACATTGTGATTCCGTCATCAGGATTGGCTATAATACTATTTTTCTTTTTGGCCGTGATAAAGAAAAATAATACTTCCACATAGTTGCCTGCTAATCGTTAATCCATTTTCTTTATTTTGTAAGCGGCGAAAAAACTTGGATCCTTTTGTTACCCCTGTCTACCACATAGACGTGTCCTTTCGAATCAATAGATACGTGTTCGGGCTTTGAAAATTGGCCGTCACCCAATTTTAAGGGTCCTGGTCCATCCGGATCGACACAGCCTTCTCCAGTAGACATCTGGCAGTAAGATCCGATTTTGCCCAGAAAATGACCGTCAGTATCCAAAACTTGAACTCTCGGATTGGATTCGCCATCTACAATGTAGACTCTGTCTTGCTTGTCAACTGCTATATGCTCTTGAGGTATCGAGAATTGACCATCTCCAGTACCTCTAGAACCCCACTTTTTCAAGAATTTACCGTTGCTATCAAACACCTGAACTCCGGGCCTGTCTAATTCACCCACATAAACATTCCCTTTGGAGTCGACGTCAATTGCATGAGGATGATTAAATTGTCCATCTACAATACCTTTAGAACCCCATTTATTAACCAAAATGAAACTACTGTTGAATTTTAATATTCTATCATTTCCTGTATCAGTAACAAATATTCCAAAAGGTGAAAATGTAATATCTTCTGGTCTGTTTAACTGATTGTCAGCATCTCCTCTTCCATTTCCACCCTTTGCTAGGAATGTACCGTTTACATCAAATTTTTGGATACGGTGGTTTTCTCTGTCTACGATATATATTCCATCATTTGGATCAATGCCAATGCTATAAGGAACATTAAATTGCCCATTCCCTGAGCCTTTTGAACCCCACATTTTAACGAATTTACCATCATGGGTAAATTTTTGGATATTATCTAACTCTCTGTCACTAACATAAACGAAACCATTCGAATCAAAATCGATATCGTGAGGCCTTACAAACTTACCTGGACCTGATCCATTAGAACCCCATTTTTCAAGAAAAGAAAATTTGAGTTGAGTATTTTGTGCTTTAGCGTCCTATGTTAATTGCATATTACTACTATGCAGTACCATCCCTGCTATTGCCACTGAAGATATTAATATAAAAATCAGGTTCTTGCGTATTCTCACTCTAATAATATATTATAATTGGATAGATAAGCGATCTGATACAGTTAACTAAGTGTGATTTCAAATTACTAATAATTATAGTGCTTTGGCCAGCATTAAAGAAGAGAACTAACAAATAGTAACTAATACTAAATTTGGAAAATCAACTTACAGGAAATTAATTTATAGTCAACTAAAAAATTGAAATCTAATATTTGTTATTGTTTAAAATAATGATCGATATTTTAGTAATACAAATGCCTAAATGAGCCATTCTATATTTTATAATTTGATACTTGTACTAAAGAATTTTTATATTAATACCTATTTACATCGGTTACTTTTGAAATACGTTACGATCTTAATCACTGCAATTTGTTTTTCATTTATCGCTTCTATTCATATTTCAATGCACTCTCAATCATCTGCCTTAGGATATACCATAAGTAATTCAACTCTACAACCGAAGACATGTAGAAATAACCAACCTCATGACTCAAACGCACCTGTAGATAGAAGTTGCATCGTTGATTCATCTACTGTCGGAGTTCCGGCTGCTAATTTTAACAAGTTAAAGACCTTACGAATTGCCGTGGTTGGAGACATAGACTCAAATCAAGGCCTGGTTACTCAATTAGAACTCGCAAATTATTACAATGTTCAAGCATTGATAATTCCAGGGGACTTTGAATATTCAAATGGCAATGAAGTTTTAAACTCACTCCAATCACATGGATTTACTAAAGAAAATACTGACATCGTGGTAGGAAATCATGATTCTGCTAATGATATCAAAACGTGGTTGGACAGCAATAGTACATATGGTAAGGTACAATTTCCTTTTACTAATAATGTTGAATTGTTCAATATAGATGCAAATATAAAATTCGATTGTTCAAGCCCACAGTTCCAAACATTGAAATCGCAAATAGAATCAAGCACTGCATCGTATAAATTCGCAGTCGTTCATGAACCATTTGTTACGGTAAAAAGTGACCATGCAGATAACGGTCAATTCGATTGTTACGATCCCCTATTTAGAGCCAATGGAGTTGATGCGGTATTGCAGGCCCACAATCATAACTATCAAAGATTTAATATTAATGGCCTAATGTATGGCGTATTTGGCACAGGAACGCATGACACAGGTTCTGCTATGTATCCATTGAACTCCAATAGCTGGGAAGGGAATGAATGTTTAAAATGTATTACTGGTAAAAACGGAATTACCATTATTGATCTGAATCTAAACAGTGCGAATTCTAAGCATTTTGTTGGATGGTTCATTGGTATGGGAAAGGAAATTCTTGACAAATTTTAGATTTTTATTTAGCGCAGTAACTGAATTAATCTAATTACCTAAGAATTGTCCGATTCATAATTTCGTTCAAAACTTTTCAACCCATGGACATTGTCACCGATTAGAGAAATTACAAAAATTTCAATTATTCCTGATAGCGTAAGACAAAAAGAATAAGATTTATTAAGTTACAGACATTCAATAAATCTTGTGTTTAGGCAAATCACTGTAGTTTTACTTGCAACATTAGTATTCACTGTATACACAGCAACATACTCATCGACTCATTATTCTTTTGCAAAAAAAGTTGAATGTGCAGATGGATTTACTGAAATGAAGTGGGATCCAAAAAATCACAAACCTCACAATGATTCCTTTAAGGAATTTGAATTACTAGCATATCATGGTTCTTTATGTGAACTGACAAAATGCATAGATCATGAGGAATGCACGAATCGTGATGCAGTAGATTGGCAAAAGTTCAAGAACTCGCCCGCATATCAATTGAGTTATGAAGACCAGAAAAAATGTCTGGAAACAGGACATGAAGATGGTAACGGAAAGGACGGTCTCGTAGGATACGAAATTCTTTCTTGCGGAATAGGAGAGGACAGATATTAAAGTTATCATAAGCAATTCATAAGACAATTAGAGGCCGATGTAGGGCTCTACGATTTTGACAAGCATAATTTATACTCGACCTTATTGATAGGCCGTATATTCTATATTTTGCAATATTTATTAATATGCTGAACAGACGGATGAGGGTAGAATTTCATTATTACGTCGACTCAGATGGATCCGAATAAGGTCAGTTTGCTGTGCCATCTTGTATTGATACCAAAGCAGGAATTGCCATTTATGTGGAACAGAACAAATAATTCGAATCCAGCTTTTTCAGATAACTTGTTAAATTGAAATGTATTCGGAATACTGTAATATCGATATACTATTTGGTAATCTATTATCATGGATCACAAATTAATCCATTTGCGATTGTGTCTGCCAAATAGATATTTGCCTTATTAGCCACATAAAGAAGATGGACGAAATTATCATAAACCCTTGAAATCGGAATGTCAATAAATCTCCTAGGAAAGTTTTAAGTCAGTTGACTGATCCATATATTCTGGCAAAAAGCATCTCCAAGCAGATGCAATTGCAATTAAATAAATTCGTTTTACGTAACACCATATTTTTGTGAGAATCTCACTATAGCATGAGCTACACCATTTTTTACAATTGTAAAGTCCTATTGTTATATTTGATATGGTTTTTAACATTATTACATGGCAAAAGATCCTGTATGTGGCATGTTTGTGGAAGAAAAATCCGATTCGATCAGACATACTATGAAGGGTAAGAAATATTTCTTTTGCAGTAGCCAATGTCTGAACGAATTTGTAGAGCCAGAAAAAGAATTGAAGAAACTGAATATTCAAGTAGCTTCAAGTGTGATACTTACGATTCCAATTATTCTTTTGAGTCTACCTCACATGATGCCGGCACAATTCGGGCATTTCCTTCCAATAGACTTGATGCGGAATTCAAGCTACATTATGCTTGTATTAGCTACTCCCATACAATTTTGGATTGGCTGGAGATTTTATAAAGGATTTTGGGATGGGGTTAAAGCGAAAGCATCAAATATGGATACACTCATTGCAATTGGAACATCCGCGGCTTATTTATATAGTGCAACAGTAACTATTGCGCCTGATGTCTTTCCATTTAGTTACGTTTATTTTGAAACAGCTGCCGTAATTATTACATTAATACTTGTAGGTCGGTTACTAGAGACAAGAACAAAAGAGAAGGCTTCCAGTGCTGTAAGAAGACTGCTTGATTTGCAGCCCCATGTGGCAAAGGTGTTGCGAATAATAAAGACTCCAACCGGACAAGCTCTTGAGGAAGAGGTAATTATACCAATTGAAGAGATAAAAGAGAACGACATATTGATTGTTAGACCTGGAGAGAGTATTCCGACAGATGGAACAATAATAGAGGGAGCTTCAACATTAGATGAATCAACAGTGACTGGTGAGAGTATTCCTATTGACAAATCAAAAAACGATGAAGTAATAGGTGCAACTGTAAATAAGACAGGTCTGTTGAAAATTAGAGCTACAAAGGTTGGACAGGACACCGTGCTCTCACAGATAATAAATTTAGTTGAAGAAGCTCGAACTGGAAAAGCACAGATGCAGAGAACGGTTGATCAAGTTGCAAAATATTTCGTTCCTGCAATAGTATTTACTGCAATCGGCGCTGGAATGGGATGGTATTTTTTAGGAGGTATAGGGTTTACTTACAGCCTATTAGCTTTTGTTTCTGTGATTATTATCGCATGTCCTTGTGCACTTGGAATTGCGACACCTGCTGCATTAATGATGGGTTCCGGAAAGGCCGCGGAATATGGAATATTATTTAAGGGCGGAGAGTACCTTGAGATTGCAAGTAAAATTCAGACAATAGTTTTTGATAAGACCGGAACATTGACGGAAGGAAAGCTATCAGTTACTGATATCCATATCATTCCCGAATCGAAATCTGGTATTACAGAAAAGGAGATTCTTAGATTAGCAGCAATTGCTGAGACAGGTTCAGAACATCCCTTAGGGAAAGCCATTGTTAGAAAAGGAAAAGAAGAGAATGTGATTCCAATTCCAGAGATATCCGAAACAATTTCGGGTCAAGGATTAAAGGCCGTGTACGAAGGACTTGTGCTATTGATTGGAACTAGAAAACTGATCACGGAAAATGGCATATTAATTGGCGACAGTGTTGAATCAATACTAACTGAACTTGAAATTGCAGGAAAGACCGCTGTCTTGTTGGCAGCAGATTCAAAACTTTGTGGAATTTTAGCTCTTGCTGATACAACAAAGAAAAGTGCAAAAATTGCAGTTGATGATTTAAAGTCAAGAGGCAAGGAAGTTATTATGCTAACAGGAGACAATGAACGAACAGCCAGGTCAATCGCGTCTCAACTTGGAATAGACAGAGTAATAGCTGAAGTTCTACCCCAACAAAAAGAACAAGTAATTTCAAGATTAAAGTCTGAAGGCAAGATTGTGGCTATGGTAGGAGATGGTATCAATGATGCTCCGGCCTTAGCTCTAGCAGACTTAGGAATTGCGATAGGGTCGGGTACAGATGTTGCGAAGGAAACTGGTGGAATTATCCTAATAAAAGGTGATGTCAGAGATGTATCTATCGCACTGGAACTAGGGAAGAAGACAGTTACAAAGATAACACATAATTTATTCTGGGCATTCGCCTACAATACTGGATTGATACCCATAGCTGGTGGTGCTTTGGTCCCCCTGCTAGGTGTAGGAATATTTGGATGGTTACCAATGCTGGCTGCACTTGCAATGGCTATGAGTTCGGTGACTGTAGTAGGAAATTCCATACTATTAGATAGATACAAACCAAAATCTCTACTTGCTGCAACAGTTCAATAAAAGCCTGATAAGAAATCAAAAATATGGCCTATGATCAGAATCTTCTATGTTGTGATACAAGTCTTATTTATTAGCGTTTGAAATTATGGATATGACAAAAATTCCAGGGCCGCAAGCTGTAAGAATAGTAAAAGAATTCAAGAATTTAGTCTATAATTCTACTTTCACCTACCCCCTTGTAATTAAGACTGGATTGGGATGTAGGATTGAAGATGTTGATGGCAACAAGTTTTTAGATTTTACGTCCAATATTGGCTCCTGTCCATTAGGATATTCCCATCCCGAAATTTTAGCGGTTATCAAAGAGTATAGTAGTAAGAAAAATGGAGTTCATAAGATGGCCGGCCAGGATTTCTATTGCGAAGAACATATCAAAATTGCTAAAAAACTCCTTTCAATAAGTAAAAGGAATTGTAAAGTTTTTTTCATAAATAGTGGGGCAGAAGCGGTGGAGAACGCTATAAAGTTAGCTTATAAGAAAAAGGGTCCTTTGCCAGGAGTGTCTTGTCTGGGTGATTTTCATGGCAGAACACTTGGGGCTTTGAGCTTTACAATGAGTAAAAAAGTACAAAAAACAAACTTTCCAGAGTTACCAGTTAAAAGGATTAAATTTTGCACTGTAGACTCTGATCCTCAAATAAATCAATTGGAAAGTTTGCTAGGGGAACATAAAGTGGCTTTTATTCTGACTGAAACGATTCAGGGAGAAGGAGGACTAAATGTTGCAAGTAAATTATTTATTAAGAACATAAGAAAGTTGGCAAATAAATTTAAAGTACCACTGATCTTTGACGAAGTCCAAAGTGGAATGGGAAGGACTGGAAAATGGTGGGCTTACGAACATTACGGAGTGGAACCCGATATAATGACTGTTGCAAAAGCCCTTCAAGTAGGAGCTACAGTATTCGATAAAGAATATGAACCTGATGAATCTGGAGTTCTTTCAAGTACATGGGGAGGAGGAGATAGAATTGAAATGGCAGTGGGTACAAAGATAATAGATATTATTATCAAGGATGGTCTGTTGTCTAATTCCCTAATGATTGGTAACATGTTGTTAAAGAATTTTATTGATATGATTGGCAACAAAGGACTTATTGATGTAAGAGGAATTGGCTTAATGATTGGACTCGAATTTGACACAAGTGCGGTAAGAGACTATGTGGTAAATCGATTGTTTAAGAGAGGACTCCTCGTTCTTCCAGCCGGAATAAAATCAATTAGAATAATGCCACCACTGATCATAAATGAGGATGAAGCTGCGAAAGGTGTTGCCTTAATATCCGATACGCTAAACGGATATCATAAATAGAATTTATAAAACATATTCGCTGAATATGGTATACTAATATGCCTTGAAACTATCTCCTAATACGTCAGAAGCGATTTTGAGTTCCAATACTTCGTTAGCTCCTTCATAAATCATCGTTGCACGAGAATCAAGGAAGTGCTTTGCTACACGTGTTGTTTTCAGGTAACCAAATGATCCAAACACTTGTAATGATCTCGAAGCACAATCAAATGCCATGTTTGTGGCGTGAAATTTGGCAACAGTAGTTAGCCCGTCAGCTTCCTTTCTTAATTGTGAATAAGTATTGTTACTACGATTAAGTTCTGATTGCCAATCGTCTTGCTCCTGCTTGAACTGTTCAACGTAATCATGCAATTTCTGTCTAGCAAATGCAGCCCGATAGGTAAGCCATTTAGAGCTTTCTATGCCTATGACTATTTTTGAGATATGTTGTTGAATTAATTGTTTCTTTGCTAAGTGCGACCCATGTTGTACTCTTGATCTAGCGTGTCCCAATGCTTCGTTGAGACAGTCTTTCATAACTCCAATCGATCCTGCTGCAACACTTAATCGACCATCTATCAGGGCACTGAAGGCAATGTTTAATCCCTGGCCGACATTCCCTAACAAATTATGTTTTGGTATACGGCAGCCCTCAAAATCAATCTCAGCATTCTTAATTGTAAGTAAACCCATTTTATTTTTCATTTCTTTTCTTCTTATTCCAGATGAATCCATATCTACGATAAAAGCTGATATCTTACCTGTTGCCTTATCTCGAGCATATGTTGTGATGATATTTGCTATGGTACCATTACCAATCCAGTGCTTCCTTCCGGTTAGTAAATAGCAATCACCTACATCTTCATATTCACTAATCATTGATGAAGGATCACTACCTGCTTGAGGTTCGGTTAAGGCGAAGGCCATGATACTTTTACCGTTCGTTGTGGCTGGCAAGAATTCCTTTTTTTGTTCCTGATTTGCCCAGCCTTGTAGTAGCATTTGCCCTATAGAAGTGTGCACAGAAAAAAAAGTTCTCATAGAATTACCTTCTTCACCGATTCTTTCCAAAGTCTTGCAATACGTTAGAATATCATATCCTAGTCCTCCATAATCCTTTGAAATAGGACAACCAAGCATTCCAATTTTACTAAATTCAGGAACCAACTTTTCATTCAACTTTTCTTCAAGGTAACATGCTTCTTCAAAACTCCGAAGTGTTTTACATACAGAGTCCACCTTTGAAATAAACTGATTCTGATCATCGGTGGTATTAAAATTCATGCACGACAAATTGGTATATTGAGGCACGATATTCTATGAATATTTTCCTATAAAAAGCATACAAGGGGTTATTCACTTTTGCCTATGTCATTATATGATAACCTCGGGATATTTGGTTGCTTTTATGTTCAAGTTGTGACTCCTGATCATATAGACATAGCTGACGATATTGAATTCATTTTACCGGCTCAAATGTGACTAGTTTCATTTGCATGTATATCCAAGTAACTAAGATGATTTCACCTAATTTGAAATATGATCTTGGATCTCAAAGACCATAATTCCTTACTCACTATAGTATCCATTGAAAGAGCTGATATATCCAAGTGATATTGTTACTAAGTTGTTACGAAGATCCTTGAAAACTAGACTTGTATTCTTGAAATAAGTTCTGTTTGATATTTTCTACGAGATTTTTTACCTCGTAAACATCATTTAGCTCATTCAGTTTCTTTGACTTTATTCCTAGCGATTCCAACTCAGATACCCAAGGGATTAGTGAGTTGGGAATTTCGGAACTCTGAGTGTAGATCTTTATTTGCACAACATAAAATGGTCGCGAACTTTATAATAAGATACTGCTAACGAAATATTAAGAGTAAATAAAAAACCAAATCGGATGATTCTATTATTGGAAGATATCATGTTAGAAAAATAGCTTTCGCTCATTATAATTTTCAGATATTTTGAGTAACCGATCATGAAGCTACTTCAAATACGCTAATCTTATTTTGTAGAATTTATGAGTCATAATTGTTAGAATATTATCAGAATGGCAAGCAAATTATGGAGTCCTAATAATACATTGAATCGAGTTGTATGCTTTCAGAATCCATTTTTAGATCAGTAAGAACAATTTCAGGAAGTTATAATCATGTTTTTGCTGTTTCGACCTGTATAATCCATTCACAGTTCACATTAGCCTTTTCGTGATGCTTTCTAACAGCTTCCTCATTTGGCGCATCAAGTACACAGAAACATACATTTGCATCCTTATTGAAAAGAAGGTCCACATGGGATACACCAAATTCATCCCTAGGTGATGCACAAAGCTCTTGAAGATGTTCCTTGGTAAAAGGTACTTTATGAGTATCCATAAATATTGGCATTTAATATTCTACCTTCTTTTCAAAAGACCAATCATGCATATAAGTTTCTCCATTTAATTTGAATTCCTTTTAGAATTAAAAGAGATCTTATCATAAAAGGTAAATAAAATGTTGTTGTAATGAATTTTATTTCCCCAAGGCCGTATCAGATTAGGATATTTCTAGTCCTTAAATAGCACTGATAATTCCAATATAGGGAATATAATAATATGGTATTTTTACTAATGTTTTTGTAAGATGCTAATAATAAAGAAATATTTATGTTAAGATTCAATTTGTTTTATTTGTTGTCGAAATTCTGCTTCAATTTCATCTGATACTTCAAGTATGAACCTAATCTGATTCATAACTGATAAACGATAGAAATTTAATATATCGACTTCCAAATTTTCGGATTCACGCTTTACGTCATGAATCTGTTGTTTTACTCTTTCCATTATTTCATCGCATATAAGAACTGCTATTTCTTTCTGAAATTCTACAAGATCTTTATTTTGTTTCTTAAGATGAAGTCGCAATAATTTGCTTATTTTTCGTTTAGATCTATCATTGTTCATTTGATAAATTATCTCCCTTCAAATCCCAGTATCCCGGCTTTCTAATCGTTTCTTGTATTTTTGATGTGATATGTTGCAACGATCTACACATGGAGATTGAGTCTGAAAGCTTATACAATTAACTGAATTGTGTTGGGTTTTAACCATTTTATAATTTGTTGACCACACAGTAGGCTCCCACGTAGACACAAAGGCTGGCGGATTTCAAGTTCATTATCAGCGCTTCGCCGGTTCTAATTGACCCAAAAATGCTGATAATACTATATAAAAAAAATATTTTTCTACTTTGATTGTACTAAAATGGGTTTAGCAAAATCAAAGTCATGTAATCCATTTCTTGTTGCTGTAATAGTGCAGGGAATATTATCTTTCATGAAGCTTGACCACATTACATCACAAATTCTGCACTTAAATTCGCCTGGAACGCCGTCTGGTTTTATTGTTCTTACCACATTTACTTAATGGCAACGCTGATATAATTACCCTTGCTTATTCGTTATACTATTTTGTCACTAGAATAATAAGTCCAACGATCAGTGTAGCTGCAGCTAATATTAAAGACAATATAGTCCATTTGGATAGATCAAGACCTGTCAAAACTACTCCTTTCTCCATCTAAACTCAAATGATTCATTGAATATTGATGGAAGTAAGTCCTTGATAGACGACGTCATTCAAATTTCAAGCTCCCATTAGTCTAACTCTTTTATTATTTGTTGTCCAATTCCCTTACAGGTGTCGACAAAGGACAAGAACACGCGCGTGGCTGGTGGGCCTTTTGTAAATTGGCCCATCAGTTTTCGACGATCCAGGCGAGTAATTTGCTTTTTTATAAAATGCTGCAGATAATATGGCAAGTGCATAATTTATAAAAACCATCATGAAGTCGCTACTAGTAGTACCAGGAATCTGTGTAGTAATGATACTTAAGTAGATATATGCAACCAGAGCCTTTATACATTATGTTACCCTATCAACTAGTATGTTTAATAGAGGTTCGTGCAGAGGGTGTGGATCAACTTTGAGTCCTATTTCTTCGTGCATCATGTGTCACGAATACATTTCATGGAGCTGTGATGAATGTAACTCGGTTGAATATGTTATACATTCCTCAAGTTACTGCACGAGATAATCATTGACACTATAGGGGAACTTTTCATTTTTCACGTGAACAAAGCAATTCCCTTGGATTCCTTATTCTCACAATCTCAAAATGTCTTTAGAAAATAAAATTAAGAACCAAATTTTTATTTAAAACTTCCAATACTAGTATCTAAGTTTATTTTCTAATAAGCATAATTGGTCAGTGCATATCCGGTGAAGGATAGTAGCACCAACCAATTGACTATCCTAAGTAATGAATTCAAGATAGGCAAAGGATTAGATATCAAATTTTTATTTAAGAGTTCTAATACGAGTATCTAATTTTGGTAAGTAAAGTTCGCTAGGTTAAGTTAGATTCTTATGACTTTTACTAATTCCGAAAACATATTAGGATAATCGAACCGTGGTACAAGTGCTTTATAATCTTTGTTGGCATATACCAGATTGATAGAATGAATGGAAAGAATTAAGATTAGAGCCACGTGTTTTTTGATATTAGGTTTATCTATTTTATTTGTTGCATCGCAAGGGACGTTAAATAGTTACATGAATAAGTCATGGGCAGATTCGCCCACATATTTTGGTGATATACTAAAGAACTATTATATAAAAATCCAAGATAAATCTCAGAATGGTTTAGAATTACCTCCTAAAATTGTCGAAAACTCTGAAGGTGTTAATCAGACTGGTAATGGTTTGACTGAACAAGTTTTAAGTGGTGAAGGCGACTCTGAAGATAACAATCAATCCTCAACTGAGACAGCCAGCGATCAGACTTTAAGTGGTGAAGGCGACTCTGAAGATAACAATCAATCCTCAACTGAGACAGCCAGCGATCAGACTTTAAGTGGTGAAGGCGACTCTGAAGATAACAATCAATCCTCAACTGAGACAGCCAGCGATCAGACTTTAAGTGGTGAAGGCGACTCTGAAGATAACAATCAATCCTCAACTCAGACTTCAGGTGGGAGTGAATCCAATCAAAATACTAACCAATCCACAGTAACACAAAACCAAATTCAGAATAATCAGGAAGTCAACATACAAAATAACGTCCAGTTGAAACAGAAATTAGAAATAGCTATTTCAGAGGAAGAAGGTGAGGCTCCGATTCCCCTAGAAGACCAAAAGAGGATTGAATCTTTAGATCGTGATATTGTACCGCAGCATAAAGCACTTACCGGCCCTGATTGCAGGGCAGGAAATGTTCTTGATGGTTCTTCAAATGAAAAAGACTTGAGGATCTTAAGTGAATGCCAAGAAGCAACAGGAATAGTCATGCATACAAAGAAGATGGACGATGGCGATTTCAAATTTTTCTTGAAGCTAGACGACAAATTTAAGTTTCTAACAAATGAGAAGAATGGTGAAAAAACAGATGGATTCTTGGTGGTAGAAATAGTTCCACCCGATCAAGGAAAAAGCGGAATAATACTTCCAAAAGAAGGCGACCACGTTCATATATGGGGTGCATGGGTTACAGACAAACCAAAAGGATGGCATGAAATACACCCTACCTGGAAAGTTACTAATGAATAGTCTCGCAAGTACTTTCCAATAAATAGCAACAATCACTAGTGCTTCACCTATCTTCGTCGGAATGTTCTTTTTGTAGGAAATAATAATAAAAATGAGTCAGATACTTGCTGTCTTATTTGTTATTCCGTGGTTTTAAAAATAAAATGTTATTATTTTCAATTCAGATAGGTCCTTTCATAGCCGTTAAAATTGTCCATTTAATTTTGTAACTAAATAAATAGTAAGGTAAAGGTATTAATCACGAACTATTACCCTTTTTCTAATCCTGTTACTTTCATTTTTCGATCCTCCGAACTAATGCAGTTTACGAAATTAGAGTACGTTCTTTTTCCAATAATTACATATTTATTTGTGCGAAACCTAGCTTTATAGAACTAGGTTATTTAAATAGTTTCATTTACACATTAATACTAGTTTGTCGAAGATAACTAGTGTTTAGGCCCTGTCAAAAGCTTGTTATATGTAAAGTTAAGCTGATTTTTTTGTTTGTTACCATTTTGTTAGTGTCTACATCGACATCCATTTTCGAAGGATTGGGGCTTAATTACGTGAACGCACAGAACATATCAAATTCAAGTACTAGTCCGATCAACATCACGAATTCTACAGGAGATGAAAAGGACATAAGTGGAAATTCAACAGTTATAGATTCAGAAACAAGTTTACCGCCTGAAAGCGATGAGACCGGTAGTATTGCCAGTTTGCCTGGTAAATGTCTAGGCTCGGCACTTTGTCCAGATTAGCTATTGGTTAAAGATCAATATTCTTTATGATTACTAATTACGAATAACGCTCCTCTATAAGCCCACACTCTTCTATGGTAACATCCAATATAAAACTATGAATGTTTGACGCTCAAACTACATAATTTAATTCTAACAACATTGTAGATGTGTTGAGTACCAGTAACGATAATTGCGGTCGTTTTATCTCATCTACAAAGACACATATTAAATTCAGCTTCATTTGATAGTTTGATTACTAATCTAGTAACTTTACAATTACAGAATGGATTTGTTCGGAAAATAAAGACTATGTAATTGGCAGGCTAAATGAAAAACTCGAACCAACTCCATTTGCATTATTTTCTGCCCATATTTTTCCGCCATGTGTCTCAATTATCCCTTTCGAAATAAAAAGTCCTAGTCCTGTACCATGACTCGAACTAGTCACGAATTTTGAGAAAAGTTTTTGCATTACTTCGGAAGTTATGCCGCTACCTGTATCTGTTATAGTAACAACTGCCACCTTACTTTTATCATCATTATTATCATTACCAATTTCTAGGTTAGTATTTATTGTTACAGTACCATGTTTAGTAAATTTAATTGCGTTGTTCAACAAGTTTGAAAGTACTTGATGAATTCTGTCTTTATCGGCAAATACAATAATTGTTTCTTTCGGTTCAAAAATGATTTTGATGCTACTATTGTTCCCATTGTCGAAACAATTTTCGACATCATTTATTACATTTTTAATCACTTCATTGAGATCAACTTGAGATTTGGAAAGTTTTAATAAACTACTTTCAATTTTTGAAACATCCAAAATGTCACAAGACAATCTTTGGAGTCTTCTTGCATTCCTCATTATGACATCAAGCATCTTTGATTGATGTGAATCAGATACGTAATCTCGTAAGACATCAGCAAGACCAAGAATTGGTTGGATAGGAGTACGTAATTCGTGAGCAGCCATATTTATGAACTCCTTCTGTATCTTATCATGTTGTATTAATTGCTCGTTGGCATTCTGTAACGACAAATTAGATTTTCTCAGCTGTTTGGACATGACACCCAATTGGATATTTGTTTTGTTCAAGGCATTAGTTCTCTTAATAACTTCATGTTCCATTGTATTGTTCCATTTGAGGAGAAATATTATCAAAGATCCTACAGAGGCAAAAACGGCTACCAGTAATGAGTAACCCTTTAATCTTTCAGTAAATAGAGTATCTGATATTTTTGAAAAAATAGCTTTAGTTGGAGTTACTATTTGTAGAAAATATGTTGGTGTGTTCTGTACCAAAATGGGTTGTCCTGTATTTATTCTCTCTGACTTGCCATAATCATACACGCCATAGTTAGGTTGGCCCTTGAGAAGACTTCCGGTCATTTTACTTAAAATCTCATTATGTCCAATGAAATTCTGGACTGTTGCACTAAAAAAATTCTTTCCTACGAGGTTTCTGTCGGCACCTACAGAAAGAATCGTTCCGTTCTTATCATATATTACCAGGAATTGGGAATTGATATCGTGAACATTTCCATATCTCGCAAAAAATTTTTCCGTTGGTATAGTTGCGCCAATTAGTCCGATGTATTGATTATTATCTCTATTAATAACTGGTACGGCAATGTAAATCGTATAATTACCCTGCCTTTCAAAACCTTTAGAAAACACAGGTTTTAGATCTTGTTTAGCTTCTTTTACCCACTCTCTTTGTGAAAAATCTGCACCAAGATACTCATCCGTGTTGGATTGAGACAGACCGCGGGTAACTATATTATTCTTATCCAACACAAAAATTTTGTCTATGACATCCTCTATCATTTTGTATTTTTCTTGGATAAGCTGATTAGTTTTTTCTGAATTAATATCGCCTGCCTGGATGTATCCCGAATTTGTCAAACCATCAAGAACCGTCATTACTAACGTCAGATCTGAGCCTATATGTCGAGATAGACTTTCTGAAGCTGCTCGCTGTCTATCAATTTGTTGTGTTATGAGATTACTTTGGATATTATTCTCTGTTACAGTTTGGATGTAATAGAATAATGCGAATGAGAATATGACTATTGAGATGACAGATATAATCCCAATTTTGTAGATCTTGGGCAGTGAGAGGAACATATTATTACATCTTATTAAAGGAACATGATACTAATTTCCTTTTCCTTTGCTGATAGAAGTTTCTCGCGTATACATAATCTAAGTGGAAATGGCCATGGAAATATTGATATAAACAGATCGTTACTTTTCAACAAAGTCTATTTAACATCATATATCGGGAATCAGCGAACAATTTTCAGACAATTGTACCTGGCACATTTCATCCACCATAGTTTACAATACCTTTGAGTCCTTCTTAAAACCACTCAGCTGATATTTTTCCTTACAATTTCAATAAATTTCTCTTTCTCCACTGGTTTCTGTATCAATTGTTCTTGTCCTAATTCGGGAATCATAGTTAAAATCTCATCAACTATTTCAAGACATGTAGCAAAGATTATCTTTACATTGTCATTTATTAGTCTTAATTTATGGTACAGCTGGAAACCGTTGATTTCTGGCATTCTTATGTCACTGATCACGAGATCATAAGAGAAGGGATCTCCATTTGTATAATGTCTAAGTGCTTCGCGTGGACTTGAAAAGGACTTGACTTCAAATCCTGCGTGAATTAGAAATTTTTCTAATACGAATAAGTCATCTACTTCGTCATCTATTAGCAAAATTTTTGGAACCTGGGAGGATTTCATAGTATTAATTACAAATTTTCCTATATTATGAAAAGAGTTTAGATTCTCAACGGGCGCCGTAATTGTCTGTTTAATTCTCGATAATGAATAGATAGGATAAGAGAACTTTGCTTCTCCATAATGATAACTATTGATTTCCGTAAACAAATAGTTGTCATTGAGCTCCTTGAATGATCTAAATATTTGATAGAGATCGTTTCCTACTACAATACCATTAGGTTGTGCAAATATATTCATTCTAGAGCAATTATTTACTGTGGATCCAACGAAATCGTCACAATTGAATCCTACGAAGCGAGTTCGCTCCAGTTCTCCAAAATCTGCACTTACCCGATACCTGATGGTAGGTAGTCGTTGTTCCAAAAGCATTTCATTTATGGCAAATCGCTCCTCTATCTGGGCAGAGCAACATTTCAAGACATCTTCAAATGCCTGAATGTTTGTAATGTCGGTAGTTTTAGGATAGTAACAGATTATTCCATCACCTACAGTTTTGACTATGCTTGCGCCATATTTCTTGAGGATAATTGCAATTTTATTAAGATAAATCTCATAAAACTTTCTAATATCCTTAGAACTTCCTATAGTTGATACTAGGCTGGTAGATCCTACAATATCTATCACACTCACACAAACTTTCTCTGAATAATCTGCAAATGAAACTTTATCCGAATCAGTTTGTTCATATTGAGATGCCAACAAACTTGAGCGCCTAGAATTGGCGCCCTCATTAATTGTTTTATTGCTTCCAATTGCATGAGCGAATGTTTTATTATTATAAAATAAATTGCTGGCTTCAATCTTACCAACCGAGTCGTCCATAAGTATTTGTTACTCTTTTTTGCTTTTTAAACAATGCTTACTTTCCAAATACTGATCGTGGGATAATTTTTACATACACATCAGTGCAGAAAAGTTCGTCTTCAAACTGAATATAATACTAGTACCCCAAAATAGTACTTCAAAATTATGAACCAAGTGCCGTTTTGATAACCTTGATAAAATTTTCTCTGTCAACAGGTTTCTTAATAATATCTTGAAATTCTATATCCGGGAGTATACTAGTTAGTTCTTTTGCAGCATCAAGAGCTGATGCAAATAAAATCTTAGTAGTTGGATTCATTGCCTTCATACTTTGATACAGCTGTAAACCGTTAAGATTTTCCATTCTTATATCAAGTACAATCAAATCGTAAAGCCTCGGATTTGAGGCGAAATTTCTTAATGCTTGATAAGAATCTGCAAAAGTACTTACATTGAATCCCGCATAAGATAAAAACGATTCATATGTTAGGAGTACGTCGGGTTCATCATCTACAATCATAATGTTTTGATTACGAGTGATAGGTTTATCTAACTTTTTTTCCGATTCTAATATAGAAGAGTTTGAATCCATATCATATAGGGAATTATTAGGAATATCAGTAGATGGTTGATTTAATAACCTTTTCATAACATTTCTTCCTAATTCATTTATCGAAACCTCAGAACCTGCGTTTATCCATCCGAGAACTTTCAGCATTTGAATGTATCTCAAACATACGTTATAATTTAATCGAGTTTTTGTGGCTAATGTGGTCTTTTTTAGTGAACCGTCATTGAATAATGTGCATAGTATCCTCTTTGTAACATCAAAAGAAAAGGAACCGAGGTTCTCTGCCATTCATAATATTGAATCATCTCCACTATATGAAATTTCCCTACGTGGTTCTATTCAAACACTGAATCCGGGATTTTAATTAAAATATTGCTACGCTAGAACAGTATTCGATATATACACAAATTCAAATCCTAGTTCAGGTATCTTTACCTCTCACCTTTTATCTTCAAAATTTTATGATTATGAAAATATGAGAAGTGTAAAGTGCTCATTACTATTAAATAGTAATTATAATATCATACACAAAATCTAGCTTGGAATGATTATATTTCAGACAATTTACGCTGTCAAAAAGTCCGGCTGTTGAAAATTTAGTCAAATAGAAAAGTTTAACTAATAATTTAATAACTTAATGTATTACCTTCAGAAATATTGTAAATTATTCAAAAAATGGTAAAGGTAACAGTAATACGGTTTATTTATAATAACTAGATTGAATATCTGTCTGTTGCGGATAAATAGAATTCTCACTAGAAATGTCCAATGTCAATCTTTACAACACCATTTCAAATCTAAGATTGTCAGATCTCCCTCATATTTTCTCAAAAATTAGAATTTTTGCCATTGTTTATTATGCTTGTTCATGTGGCATTGTTCAGAACAAAAATAGTCGTCACACATATAGCAATAGGTGGGGTAGTCCTGCAGTTTTTTGCCGCAGCTCGAACAGGTAACTGACATGTCCAATGCTATCTATTATCAATACGCCTTCGTTGCATAGAAAGTTTGCTCCTTATGTTACAGACCTTTATTTGACGATAATTGCATTTTGGATTTGTGTTAAATACGTAATGTGCTCACTCTAACTACATCTTTTCTAAAGATGAAATATTTTCAATTGGCTAGAATGTGGTATTTGTATTGGTATAATTAATTTCAATAAATTTGTCAAAGTTCATATCTTTTAAAATATCAGTCATGTTATAATGTATTATGAAAATAGGAATCATTGGCGCAGGGGATGTAGGTGGAACACTCGGAAAAAGTTGGAGGCAGAGAAAACATGACGTCATGTTTGGCGTCCGCAATCTTCAATCTCAGAATGTTCAAAGACTTGCTCAAATGGATAAAAGCTTAACGTTTGGAAATATCAATGATGCTGTTGCATTTGGTGATGTTATTCTTTTTGCCATCCCTTGGACTTCGATTGAGGAAACCGTACGTGGACGGAACTTGTCAGGTAAGATAGTGATTGATCCTACCAATCCTTTAACCCCTGATTTAAGGCAGCTTGCTTTTGATGATTCTTCAGTAGCTGAAAGGATTGCAAATTTGGCAAAGGGCGCTAAGGTTGTGAAGGCCTTTAATACAATTGGAGCCCAGACATTAAATAATTTGATATTTGGTTCCAATAGAGCGGATCTCTTCCTATGTGGTGATGATACTCCTTCCAAAAGAGTGGTAGGGGAATTGGCAGCTGATATTGGATTCGATGTTGTAGATATTGGATCTCTTGCGAACGCTAGAATGTTAGAAAATCTGGCACTTCTATGGATTGAGTTAGCTCTCAGACAAGAACTGGGTCCAAACATCGCTTTCAAACTATTGAGAAGGAAGGGAGAATCTTAGTCCGTGGGCCAACTCATATTAAAATAGGTAATGAAAGTCAGGTCATCATTGATTATATTACATAAATAGTTGTAAAGCCTTACACTACTATGTCTAGATTAACTTTTTCAGTAGCAATATCAATAATGATTAGCTCGATAATAATGATCCCAAATTACACTGCATTCGTAGAAGGACAATCGTCCAAACCCATGACAAATGTTTCGAACTTGGCCTTATCCCAGGAATTGAAAAATGTAAACCTACTAAATAAGACGGTACAGTATTTTCAAGATGCTCAGGGATATTTGGTATATCCTGTTTCTTCAAGCAATAGTAATGGTAAGCTACCCGCTGTGATTATGATTCATGAATGGTGGGGTGTAAATCAGAATATTAAGGACATGGCAAATTTGTTGGCTAAACAAGGATTTGTTGTACTTGCTGCCGATCTTTACCATGGAAAAGTTGCAGACAATCCTAAACAAGCGATGGAGCTGGTACAGATTGCAAGAAATAATCAAAATAATTCCATCGCCAATCTCCAGGGAGCAATAAAATATTTGAGCCTGGCTCCTAATGTAGACAGCACAAAAATAATATCATTGGGTTGGTGCTTTGGTGGTGGCCAGTCCTTGCAATTGGCACTGAACAGCCAGGAACATCCACTAGCTGCAACCATTCTTTATTATGGAACTCCATTAGTGACTGATAAGCAATCCCTGTCAAAGATAAAATGGCCATTATTGGGCATATTTGGAGACAAGGACGAGGCCATACCAATAGGAGAGATAAATCAATTTAGAACTGCTTTGAACCAAAGTGGAATTACAAACGAGATACACATATACAATGGGGTCGGGCATGCTTTTGCAAATCCCTCTGGAGATAACTATGCTCCAAAAGAGACTTCAGACGCCTGGCAAAAGACCTTATCATTTCTGAAAAAATATGTGAGAGAAGAGTAATTTGTTTCAAGATATATTCATCACTACTTTAGAATGTGATAAGTTATTGGGATGATAGGTTAAGCATACGTACAGTTAGTACCTGTGGAATGAATGTCCAAAAACTAGATATACTAGGACAAGGGTCTGAAAATATGTATTGATAATTGCCACCGTATCGCTAGTTCTATTGTTAGCAGTGTTTTTGTTAATTTGTTCCACAGATTACAAAATTCATGGTCAAAACGCGACAATTGTTGGACCCACAGTAACAGATTCTAATCTTAAAGTAGAGTTAGTTGCTCGTCATCTTGATTTTCCAACTGCTATTGATTTTTTGACGAAAGATCATTTTCTCATAACAGAGAAAAACACTGGAAATATTTTAGAGCTGATCAATGGTAACGTAACTGGTCCGTTACTCCATATCGACGTAGGAACCAAGGATGAGCGTGGATTACTAGGCATTGTTGATTCTGGTAATGAAAGTAAAGAATCAAATGGAAATAGATTTGTTTTTGTTTACTATACACAATGTGTGGAAGACAAGGCCACGGACACTCAAGACTGTGGTAATTATATATATAGATATAAACTCGATACCGATAGTGACAAATTAGTAGAACCTAAATTAGTTGTGCGTCTACCAGGTCTGCCAGGGCCAAGCCATAATGGAGGTAAGCTCATAATGGATAAGGAAAAGAACCTTCTTGTTACCATAGGTGATCTTCAAACAACCAAGTTTAATCAAAATAAGAGTGGTTATGATACTAAAGCACAGAATATTATTAACGGTACTTCCCCCGATGGTCGCGCAGGAATACTTCGAATAACCCAAGATGGTAAACCAGTAGATTCAGGTATTCTCGGAGCGGAGTATCCATTAAATCTCTACTATGCATACGGAATAAAAAATAGCTTTGGTATAGCTTTTGATCCACTAACTCAAAACCTATGGGAAACAGAGAATGGACCACAATTTGGAGATGAAATCAATCTTGTTAAACCCGGTTTTAATAGTGGATGGGAGAAAGTGCAAGGAATTTGGAAACTAAACCAGACAAGAGAGAAGGAGTCTGTATTTGATGATTCTAAAAAAGAAGTAGAATTTGTGAATTTCAACGGTAAAGGAGCATATAGCCCTCCAGAGTTTGTGTGGGACAAACCAGTCGCGCCAACTGCACTTGCGTTTCTGGACTCCGATAAACTAGGTCAGCAATATACAAATGATGTTTTTGTAGGTACTGCAAAAAAAGGAACTATATTTCGTTTCGACTTGAATGACGACAGAGAGTCTTTGAAATTGGCGGGTGATCTAGCTGATTCTGTATATAGTAAGAAAGAAGATTACGGTAATGCCGTATTTGGTGAAAATTTTGGAGTTGTAACAGATCTTAAGGTTGGACCTGACGGCTATTTGTACGTAGTTTCGGCCTATAGAGGAGTTGACGAAGGAGCTGTATACAAAATAGTTCCAAATTCCAAATAAGGTCCCAGATAAGGGAATGGTAAGTTTCGTTTAATTTCTGATTTTAATTTTTTCCCTTCATTATCATGTGTTCATGTAGGTCAATTGCTAATTTAGAATACTGCCATCATCTAAGCGGAAAGAGTGGATGAATCCAGTGGTTTAAACACTTGAATACGATGATTACCAGTATCTGCAACATATACAAGACCTGTATCCACGTCAACTCCAACTCCTTCTGGTAAAATAAACTGACCCGATCCGTTACCTTCTGAGCCAAATTTAGTAATAAATGTTCCGTTAGCAGAGAATACTTGTATTCTATTGTTGTTCTTGTCCGTGACATATATGTTGTCATTTTTATCAATTGACAGACCTGCAGGTCCATTGAATTCACCATCTCCAATTCCCTTAGAACCCCACTTTGAGATAAACTGGCCATCTTTGTTGAATTTTTGTATCCGATGGTTTCCAAAATCAGCCACATAAACATTATCCTTTGAATCAATGATGACGCTTTCTGGTTTTGACAACTGACCGTCGTTTGAACCTTCTTCAGCCCACTTCATAATAAATTTGCCATCATCCGTAAATTTCTGGACGTTTGCCAAATCCCTATCACTAACATAGACGTTTCCTTCAGAGTCAACTGCAGGAACGTGTGGATGAAGGAATTGTCCGTTTGCTTCTCCCTTAGTACCCCAAGTAGTAACAAAAGTACCGTTAGCTGTAAATTCTTGTATACGATAGTTAAACTGATCACTCAAATAAATATTTCCTGACGGTACAATGCTCAAAGCTGAAGCTTTATGGATTTGACCATTATCATCCCCATATGTTCCCCATTTTGTCAGATAATTTCCCTTGGTATCGAAAACTTGAATCCTATGGTTAGCGTAATCAGCAACGTACACATGACCTTTAAGGGCATCAACATCATTCTGTCCATCAAATCTACCGTTACCCTTACCGAATGAACCCCACATATTAACAAAAGTAAAGCCTTTGTCTAACGAGGCTGATATATCTATTGGTTTATCACCCACCCTGGGTGTAACTAATGGGAGGTCATTCTTATTTTGTTCCTCATTTATGGAATTCTCGACAATATTTGGCCTATCTTGTATATCACCGGTTCCTACAAATTCAGTTTTCTTATCTACAAATATATCAAAACTATCACTTGCAGAGTGACCTTTATCGTCTTTTGCAGTGATTTCAAAGGTTAATTTGTTATCATTTGTGGTAACCTGTGGAACTGTTATTTCGAACATCAGGTTTGTTACATTTCCTCCAATCTGTGGAGCTATATCAGAGGCAACTGTTTGAGATGATATATGAGCGTCTTCTTGTTTTATAGGTTCTCCTCCCGTTTGCTTCCATGTGAAAGATAACTTTTCGTTACCAGAATCATGAATTGAAATTCCCTTAATTTTTACTAACGAACCTTCTTCTACTCTTTGATTTTGCGCAGTATTTAGATTCACTCTAATCAAACCGTTGTCTTGATTCGGACTGTTCTCTATCTCTTTCACCTTATCTGCTGTGGTATCGTTTTCTACCAGGTTTTCTACTAGTTGAACATTGTCGGTAGTATTGTCAGATACTGTAGATTGAGATGGAACATTGTCGGTAGTATTGTCAGATACTGTAGATTGAGATGGAACATTGTCGGTAGTATTGTCAGATACTGTAGATTGAGATGGAACATTGTCGGTAGTATTGTCAGATACTGTAGATTGAGATGGAACATTGTCGGTAGTATTGTCAGATACTGTAGATTGAGATGATATCAATTGACTTGTTTTGTTCTGAGATAGATTCGAAATTCCATTTTCTTTATTAATTTCACTTGTCGTCTGTCCCACGATAACACTAAATGAAGCTTGTCCGGTATTTCCCGACTTATCTGTAGCCATACAAGTTACATGATTCAGACCTAATGGAAACATACTACCCGATGGAGGGTCGCACGTTGCTTCGGTGCTACCATCAACAGTATCTGAAGCGTTTGCGTCATATGTTATTTTTGCACCTTGAAGGTCGTCTGCTTGTTTCAGAATGCTATGTGGAACCTTGAAACTAGGAGGAGAGCTGTCCTTTACTGTAACATTGAACATGGCGTAACTTACTAAGCTAGTAACGGGATCTTTGGCAGCGCAGAGTACTATGGTGCTTCCCATAGGAAAAGCGCTTCCACTAGCTGGATTGCAATAGACAGATATTTTATCAGAGCTAGAGCTTGTAGCATTCACTGCAAAACTTACCTGCGTCCAGGTAGGGCCTGTAGCTCTTGCATTAATAAAGGGTGGTGCCTCCACAAACGGGGGTTGCTTATTTATGATTTGATTACTTTGAGCGAACCCAAATTGGATTATGATTACGTTAAACGATAAGAAAAAGATAACAACAAAACATGCGATGAATTTTCTTCTTATCATAAATAAGTGCAGAATGAATGAAAATGATTTGCTTTTATATCTTTTTTTCTTTAGCCGTATTAAGAAAATAATAGTTCATCCAGCAATTATTTTTGAACTATAGAATTAAGTCTACTTATGGTGTGTAAACTCTTAGTTCTAAGGTAAAAATTTAAGGATATCTAAAAATCGTCACGTTCAAAATTTCTTGTCAAAAAGCGGTGTCAAGTGGAAAAATTAGAAAAATCAAAAGGTGAAAAATTTTTTGTTTGAACAAAAATAGCATTCTTATACATACACAATTTTGCAAAAGAATCGATTCATTTAGAAATGTTTGACTAGATAATTCTAAAATTCAAAAGATACAGAAGTCGATATATTATCTCTGAGTTATAATATCCATCCAAGTATTCTTATTTTATTGTCCTGTAAGCATCACTGATTTGATTTTGAATTACATCTAATTTTGATATGCTGTTAATCACTTCGGTAATTGTAGATTCGTTTCTGCCTTTTTTAATTGAAATCACTAGAGAATCAGTTCTTGGTTGTATGTCTACAAATGTTCTAAAATTCAATGTTTTAGCATAAGCTATTCTGTGCGGTCTCGTTTCTTCAATGACATTGTCGCCCAGCGATTTAATAAAGGTACGAAGTGAAAGTAATAGTTGTCTTGTTTGTTCTTCTAATCCCACTAAATGCGTATCAAAAGAAATTTCTGGTTTATCCGTATAAATACCAAATTTGCTCATAGGTATAATTTATTGTCCATACTATTTTAACAATATCGATAACCATAGTTAATTTTCAAAATTAACTTTAATGATATTGGGTTTTTCTCCTATTGGCTTGAACCGGGTATTATGGAACAACGGACAAATCTTTTTTATCATATTCATGGATTGAGATCTGTAAATGATGATATTTTTTGCCAGTCCAATCGGATTAGGGCATGCAACGAGGGATATAGCCATCTGTGAGGAGATGAAGCTGATGACCAATGAGAAGATATTAATCGTTACTGGTCGACCAGCATATGACATTTTTTCCAATTATGGGTATTCCACTGAGAATGTGTATAATCCTGAAAAATTTGATATAGATAATTCAATGCAGCTACGTTCACCCTTGAAATGGTTGTTTAAGTATTTCATGTATTATAGAAACTGCAAAAAAATTGCGAAAGACCTTGTTGACGGTAATGAAGTTAGTCTAATTGTGAGTGATGAAGATTTTGCGTCAGTTGCAATCGGGGAAAAAAAGGATCTCAAACGAATACTAATTACTGATCTCTTAGAGACTCATTTTGTTAAGGGCATATTTTCAACTATAGAATCCCAAATGAATAAATCAATGCAAAGTATGCTAAAAAAATGCGACCGTATTATTATTCCGGACTACGGGATAGATGTGGATAATATCTCTTATGTAGGACCAATTGTAAGAAAGTTAAGTATAACAAACAGGGACCTTATGCGAAAGAAATTAGGTATAGACAAGAAAACGATATTGGTTAGTATTGGAGGAACGAGTGCCGGACGATATTTTGTTGATCGAGCATTGAACGCGTATGAGAATTTAAGATCTAAAATGGATTTAGATTTATTGGTTGCTCTAGGTCCATCACTTAATAAACTTGAGAGAAATAATCTTACATATAGGAACATTGGGTTTGTAAGTAATTTACATGAATATATTTATGCATCAGATCTTGTTCTTTCTTTGGCTGGAAGATCAACAATCGATGAGTCTCGTGTTTATGGAACTCCGGGGATATTCATACCTATAAAAAATCACTTTGAACAAGAACAAAATGCAAGAAAACTTGGTTACGAATATGAGGATATATCAAGGTTGGAAAATTTAATAATTGAAAAAATCGAAGCTGGTAGAGATAGCAAAATTGTTTCAAACAATGGTGCTCGAAATGCCGCCAAAATCATTATGGAAATGATATAAAAATTAAGAACGATAGCGGAATTTGCTTCCATAAAAGTCTTAATAATTCTTGTGAGAGGCCTTCGGAGGGATTTGAACCCTCCTCGAGCGGTTTCTTCCAGCAACGAATCAATATTGATTGTTGTTGTCCACAGCCGCCTATACTGACCAGGCTATACTACGAAGGCCGAACAACATTGGTTTGATAAGCCTACAATATATAACTGTTAGATAAATTATCCTTATACTTTAATGATATCTTTTCGGACTACCTGTATTCCCTTATTTTCAAGATTACTTGCCAGAGCATTTAGACCAATTGAGTCTCCGGCCAGGTGTCCTAATATTATCAGATTACCTTGAACTTTACTTTCGTATAGTTTAACTAAATCATTGTAATCAATATGAAAATAAAGTACTGTCGAGATTCCGTTTTCAAAATAATTTTTTGCAATTTGAAATCCACCATTAGTACCTGCGGCAATTACTGCAACCCATTTTCCTATATTAGAATTAGGGTGTCCGTATGAAATTTGAATCTTTGTCGCTGCATTTTTAAATTCTGGGATATCTTCTAAAATTGTAACCAAGTCCGATACTAGATTTGGATTTTTATGTTGAATTTTTTGGGAGATCACTCTCCTTGCATACTCATCACACGGTTGATGGATGTTTACTAATGGCATATTCAAAATCTTTGCAGAATCAATTACAGACGAATATATCTGAGTATGGCTCTTGAGTTCTATTCTCTTCTTTAGATCCAAAACAGATTTTTTTGCAATATTTTCAGCAATGCCATTTTCTTTCATATAATCAATGTGTCGATCAAGAACTTTGTAAAAATTGATTGCAGTTACACCAATAGGATGATGGGTTACTACTGCATCACAGCCTAGACTCTTTGCGAGCATTAAATCTGCAGTTGTTACATCTATCATTAACATTATCTTTTTAATGTTCTTACCATGAACATGAACCGCAGTATCGGCAGGAACTGAATTCCATTGAACCATATCAAGTGAAATGTCTAAAATCTCATTAGTATCTAACATCTTGTATTTCCTTCTTTTTAGATTCATAATACTATAAAGAAGTTTTGGATTCACAAATCGACGGAATACCAATTAGTTTACAAAAATTAGTTCTGAAAATGAGTCTTGTTAAATGTACTTCTCTTCTGATACTGCAACTACGTCTTTCATGAATTCATTTAATTTTAACATTTAAATGTCATTGTGCGATTCGTTTTTGTATGAGTTGTTCTGATGAATATATTTCGCACACAGACACGCAAAATCTTATTCAAATATCGCCGCTCACAAAAGCCAAATTAAAGAAGGCTAAATATGGTGTTTACAATCATTCTGCCGTCGAACTCTGTCATTGGACAAAAAAATCTTTCTCCAATGAAGGAACTTGCTATAAACACAAGTTCTACGGCATTTCAACTCATAGATGCATGGAAATGACACCGACCGCAATGAATTGTGAAAACAGGTGTATATACTGTTGGCGGCCTACCGAATTTTATGATACACTGGAAATGCCTGAACATCTGGTTGATGAACCGGATATGATAATTAATAATTTATTGGAAGAACGTAGAAAACTGATCGTTGGCCATTATGGTAATAAAAAATGCGATAAATCAAAATTAAATGAATCTCTATTTCCCCAACATTACGCAATTTCTCTTTCGGGAGAACCTACTATGTATCCTAAATTGCCCAGCCTTATCAAATATCTTAAATCGATAAAAAATACAAAATCAATTTTTTTGGTCACAAATGGACAGGAACCCGAAATGCTCCAAAGATTGGTAGATGAAAAAGCATTGCCAACGCAGTTGTATCTGTCTACCAATGCTTCAAATAAGAAAATGTATACAATGGTGAACAGACCAAAGTATAAGGATGCATGGGAGAGATGGCAAAAGAGTCTGGAATTGTTGTCGGAATTGGATACGAGAACAGTATTGAGAATGACTTTGATACGAAATTTTAACGATTCGACAAACTCTGTAAATGAATTTGCAAATTTAGTAAAAAGGGGTAATCCGCATTTCATTGAAATTAAATCGTATATGCATATCGGAATGTCCACTCAAAGATTAGAGAGATCGGATATGTTGGAAATGCATGAAATAAAGGACTATTCAGATTTAATGTGCAGTTGTTTAGACTCATTCTCTATAATGGATGAAAGTGAAATTTCAAGAATTGTAGTTCTCCAAAATCACAATCGGTATACTGTAAGGTGGATTGAGGGTTATGAAAAGCCAATCATCCATTGAATTACAGTTTTCCCCCCTGCTTTTTCATCTATTAACCGGAAAATAATTTTCACAGTACCAATTTGCAAAATTATTGAGTGCTTTTGTCCTGTGTGAAATTGCGATCTTGTTTGTAATGCCCATTTGTCCATACGTAAAAGAGGAATCCTCTGGAATGAATATTGGATCGTAGCCCCAACCGCCCTTTGTAATTCGATCCCCTATTGTTCCTTTCACTTCACCTGAGAATATCATGTTGCATTTGTCGTCCATATACGCTATGACTGATCTAAATTGTGCAACTCTATTTGTCATGTTCAATAGTAAATCTAAAATCCCCTGATTTCCGATGGTTTCATGAACATATGAAGAATAAGGACCAGGGAACCCGTGTAGCGAATCAATAAAAAGTCCAGTGTCTTCGACTATTAATGGCCTACCTAGTTTTCTATACGCATCCCTCGCCTTTTCCTCTGCAATTTCATCCAGGCTAGTTGACTGAATCTCCAAACTTTCAAAATTTACATATTCTATTTCAATTTTGAAAATTTTCATGTGGGTAAGAATTTCATTAAATTTGCCTTTGTTAGTACTCGCAAATATTATTCTGCTCAATTTCAGAAAAAACCAAACACCGAAATAAAAAATTTAGCTTAAATAACCATAATTTGCTACCAAAAAAATTAATTGGTTTCTGACGGTGTTGAAGAAATCGCACAATCCAAACTATACTATCAAAACTTAAATGTGATAGTCCATGATTGGAATCATTGAGACCGGATCTCACACAGTTTCTGAAAAAAATATTTGACTTGACAAAAGGTGAATTACGTATTATTAATCAATACGAGGTCGGTGAAGGGCTGGAATTAACCAGCAAACAAACGGATAAGATAGTTTATGAATTGTCTAATTCTGGGATGATAAAAAGAGTAGCTAGAAACAAGATTGTTCTAAGTCCTCATGCACTCTATGTTATGAATAATAGTAAAAACTTGGACTGAAAAAGGATTAAATGATTTAAGAGATATTTACGAAACAGCGTATCTTTTCCTTGATTCTATATCCTCGATTCTCTGTAGAATTTTTTCCAATTCTTCTGAGTTAACATGTCTATACCCGTTCAAGAAGTATTCAAAGAATTCGATGTATGAATTATGGAAGGTACTCGTCAAGATTTCCTTAAATAGTCTTATGTCCATCGCCTTGTCTTCTTTCCGGGTTGAATAAAATGAGAGTCCCATATCGATCATTGTTATTTTACGATTTACGATGAAATTTGATGGAGTAAGATCACCATGTATCAAGTTATTCAGATGAAGCGTAGAGACGAACTTTCCGATTTCGAAACATATTGAAGATGTTAATATGCCACTTGCCCTTTTTCCTGAAACAAATTCCATAACTATCTCAGCCCTATTGGGATCCATGAAATAGATATAAGGTGTCTTTAATCCAAGTTCTTTAGCTGTCGAAATCATCTTGGATTCACTAATGGTTCTCCTTCTTCTCAACTCATCGTCCAGCGTTCGCTGACGGTATGATTTCGGTATTCTAATTTTTGAAATTGCTTTCTTATCATACCATTTGGTCAAGTAAATATTCGATTCCGCGCCTTTGAATAGTAGCTTCGTGTAACGCTGCAATGATAATATAACCAATGTTTGGAAATAAAAATGTGGCACCACAACTAGATCCAAATCCGGGTGAAAAATTAATTCTCGAAGAAGATTGCTCGGAAGTAAAACTTGGCAGCGGGATTTTAAGTTTGACTAATCAGAGGATTATTTTTGAAAAAACAGAAGGGAATCTGACAACCTTAAATAAAAAAATTGGAATCGCCGTGTTGAATGAGAATTTAGATAAAATAGGCAATGTGCATGCTGAAGGATTCATACTTACCAAGGTAGTACTAGAGATAGGAAGTTCGAAATACAAATTTGGTGTATTTAGCAGTAAGAAATGGGCTAAAGAAATAGAGAATCAAAAAAGATTATTTACGAAGGACCAAAAATAGTTTCTGATACTATTTGAAATTGTATCAAATCTAAATAAAAATAATAGAGGATTCTACTTTAGTCAAGTAGAAAGACTATACTCTATATCTATCAGTTCGATTGCTTTTACCATTGGCTCATATTCGTATGCATATTCATATTCGTCTTGTTACCCATATGAGAATTCATTTTCATAATATCTTCTTTGGGAGGAATGATACCATAAATTGGCGTATCACCAAAGTGGTTATTAGTTTTGGTTGCATCTAGTGATAGATCGATTACATGATTGTTCATTACTTTTATTTCAACTGGTACTTGTTCAACGGGTCCGTCTTTCATTGTTACAGTGACCGTTCCCTTATATGTAGTAACGTTGCCTTCATTGCTAACATCGCCAAGTGAAAAATTCGAAATAACATGCTTATGCATCGCCGAACCATCTAACATGGCCATATATATCCATGAATCAAATTTTGCTGAGTTTGTTTGGTTGAAACTATCCTTTGTTTTATTGATAATATTTGTTAGCCAGTGACCAGAAAGTACCCATGCAGGCTTTCCTTCTTTGTTATTTTGAATGCTCGAAATAGCACCAAATGCCATCTCCTTATGATCATTTCCTTTTGGAAATGCTAGGCTAGTATTTGAAGTGGCTACAGCTCCAACTAATGCTGCCATTACAAGTCCGAATGTCGCTAATATTAATATGGATTTTTGAACCAATTATTTATTCACCATAAAGTAAATAGACCAATAAATTATTAAAAGCTACCGGCAAAAATCCTTCGATTAATGAAATTTGTGACAATTTGAATCATTTTGATGCTTTCTATGTCAAATAGACTGAAATTATTCTCGCCACATTACATCCACGGCATCGACTCGCCACGATTGGTTAACAAAGGAATCAGATATATCAACAGAATTTTTTGTTTTCAAATAAGATAATATCCCCGTCCAGGCAATTTGTACTCCGTTATCTCCTGCAAATGAAATCGGACAGGGATTGAATTTTGCGTTGTGCCTACGACAGGCAAGATCTAGCATACGAGAAAGATCTTTGTTGGCCGATACTCCTCCAACAACAAGTAGTTGTTTTTTTTCAGTAGCCGAGAGAGCTCTCTCAACTGCCTCTGTAATAATTGCAAATGCAGTCTCTTGAATCGAATAACATATGTCTTCATTTGTGTATTTACCACTCAAAATTAATCTCTTTGCAGCGGAAAGAATTCCTGAAAAAGTAATATCATTCCCTTTTATTGAATATGGTAACGAGATATAATTTTTGGATGACTTGGTTGCTAACTTTTCTATCTCTGAACCACATGGAGAAGCCAGACCTAGGTAACGTCCAAATTGATCTAGAAGTTGACCTAATGTGATATCTAATGTTTCTCCCATTACCCTCCATCTTTTGTTATTAAATACCAGTATCATAGTATGTCCTCCAGAAACTAATAGTACAAGAGAATCATTGCCACCTGTAAGACTCATTCCAAGTTCAATATGCCCTAATGCATGATTAACCGGGACTAATCTAATATCATAAAATGAAGATATGGAACGAGCAATGACAGCTCCGATCCTCAAACAGGGACCAAGTCCTGGCCCAGCGGAGTACGCAACAACGTCTAAATCCTTGTACTTTATTTTAGAAGATTCCAAAGATTTTTTGAGAACTTCTATTGCTACTGATGCATGATGGCGAGATGCTTCCCTCGGATGAATTCCCGACCCATCGGGAGCTTTGAAGACATTTCTGACGTCTGAAAGAATATTAGGATATTTACCAATATCTGAATCTGAATACTTGACTACAGAACAAGCAAAAGTATGTGCTGTACTTTCAATCCCTAGACACAACATGGCTATCACTTTCTACTTGTCGCTGATACAATTTTAATCACGTCATTATTTCTTAATTTGTGATCTGCACCCAACCTTCTCTTTGTTCGAACGTCTATCGCAAAAAGAAAGCCTTTTCCTAATTCCTGATGTATTGCAATTGCAAGGTCCTTTGCAGTAGATCCTTCATTTAGTAAATAGGCTTCTGGAAGAATGTTTCCTTTTTTATCGGTCAATTTTGATTCATCTTCAACTGGATATACAACTATTTTCTTCAATAGATTAAAACATGCAAGATTTATTATCTCTTGAATGCCGGTTGTACCATGTTTTTTTATGAATTCTGAAACAATCTGTAGAGCATCATTTTGTTTTTCGCTTAATTGCATACTTTCTTTTATTTCAAATGAATTATCGCCTGGAAGGTAATGAACAAATCCATTCTTTGCTGCTTTTCGTAACAACATTTCTAATTCTGATGTACAGGGTATTACATGAGGGTACTTTTCTTTTAGCTGTTGCAGGAAATTTTGAGAAGTTGAAATGTCAGCTTTATTCGCAGCAATGACTACAGGCTTTACAAGGCTTCTTGAATTGTGACAAAAATCTAATGTTTCTTGTTCTGTCCAATCTTTGATTTTCTTATTATGTAAATTCAAGTTGTTCAGAACTTTGTCTATAGCTGATTCAGTTACTCCTAGTCCTGACAACCTCTTTCTCAAAATTTGAGTTGTGTTTAGACCCGATGAATCAAGCTCCTTTATTTTGTCCCAATCCCTTTTAATAATTGATACAAGCCAAAGATCAAATTCTTCTTCAACAAATTTAATATCTTCCACCGGGTCGCCTGTACCTGTTGCTATTGGCTTTCCTTCTGAATCCGTAGAACCCGATAGGTCTATAATATGAATAAGGGCATCTGCTTGTCTTGCATCGTCTAAGAATTTGTTTCCAAGTCCCTTGCCCTCGTGAGCACCAGGAACTAAACCAGCTACATCTACTATTTCAATTGGAATAAACCTCACTCCATCTATACAAATAGAATGAACTGGATTATCTTTTACCCCAAATTCTGTACATACGCATTTTACCCTAGCGTGACAAATTCCCAGATTAGGCTTGACTGTGGTAAATGGATAATTTGCAATGTTCACAACGTTATCGGTCGAAGCAGAAAAGAACGTGGACTTGCCAACATTTGCCTTACCAATTAAACCTATGAGCAATTAATATGATTATCATAATTCATAATTTAAAGTGTTCATTATTTTATTAACTTCTTGTTAAATTATTGCGAAACAATTTACCATATCTAGGGCGATGACAAGTATCGACAGCATGATAACCTTTATCGTTTATTTTATTTATTATGAAAACAAAAAAAAATACGATAAAGTATATCCACTTTGCTTTCAATAGGAAAGGAAAATGTTACTACTTGGTTTAAATTTTTTTAATTCGTAAGAGCTAGGCCCAGCAAAGAGTTTGTAGTGACTTTGTGTGGCCTAGCGATAGTTGTACTTTTATACCCTTTCGACCGGTATATTGTCATTGAATATTCAAGCATACGCAGCTCATGAACCAAATGGAAAGTTAGAATCCTTTCAGTACAAATTAGATTCCTTGAAATCTGATGAAGTGGAGCTGGATGTCGAGTATTGTGGTATTTGTCATAGCGATTTAAGTATGCTTAAAAACGATTGGGGATTTACAAGATATCCTTTCGTACCTGGACATGAGATTATCGGCAAAGTGGCTGCGAAAGGGAATATGGTAAATCATCTCGAAGTTGGACAACACGTGGGATTAGGCTGGAGAGCCCGATCTTGTCAGGTATGTGACCAATGTTTGAGCGGTCATCATAACCGTTGCCGTAGCGGTGAAGATGTAATAGTTGGTAGACATGGTGGATATGCGGACAAAGTGCGATGCCAAGCATTATGGGCTTTTCCCCTTCCTAGGAACATAAATATCAAAACTGCTGGTCCGTTATTCTGTGGCGGAATAACCGTCTTCAATCCTATTATTCATAATAATATCAAACCTACAGATCATGTGGCAGTAGTGGGAATAGGTGGTTTAGGACATATGGCTATCAAATTTCTAAACGCATGGGGATGTGAGGTTACTGCCATCTCTACCAATCCTGAAAAAGAGAGGGAAGCGAGAGATTTTGGAGCCGACAATTTCATAAACTCAAAAGGCTCTGAGCCTTTAAAGCCATATACAAATCAATTTGACATGGTACTAGTTACTGCGAATGTAGATTTGAATTGGGATAATTACATTAATACACTCCGCCCAGGTGGGAAATTACATATAGTTGGAGCAGCTTCTCAGGTAAAAGCTACTATATTTCCCCTACTTTCTGGCGAGAAATCTATAAGTGCTTCACCTATCGGGGGCCCCGCAGAAATTCTGATGATGCTTGATTTTTGCAACCGACACGGGATTGAACCAATAATAGAAGAATTTCCGCTGTCATGCGTCAATGATGCAATGGCACATCTTGAATCGGGCAAAGCTCGCTATAGAATAGTTTTGCGTAATGATTTCAAGTAGTTTGACTAGCTAAGTTAGGAGCTACTTATTTTCATAGGACTTGAAAACTGTTCTTCAAGCTAACTATCACTGACTGAATTCATGTAAACAATGGTATTTGTACTTCAATGTCATGTTTCAAATTAGTGGATGATACTAATCAGAATCCTTAATTTTCAATAACCGGAATGACATAACGAAAGCCGTGAAAATTACTCCAGCACTAATCAGAAATGTAATTGGTCCAATTAATAGGTACAAAAAACCTCCCAGAATTAATCCGATAATACTTGCCAGTCCTCCAAAGCTACCTGCTATACCCTGCACGAATCCTTGAAGAGCTGAGCCTGCGCGCTTTGATAATATAGACATAAATGAAGGCCACATGAGGCCGTTACCAATCGCAAATAGGATGACAGCAGCATATACCCAATAATTGTTGCTTATAATTAGTAAAACAAAATTCGTACCCAGAATCATGCTTCCAATTATAACCAACTTTTCTTCAGAAAATTTTCTTAATGCTCTACTTAGGACTGGACCCTGGATGAAGACCATTATTCCACTTAGTACAGCGTAAAATATACCCAGCTCAGTTATTGACCACTTTAAGTCGCTCGCTGCATGAGAAGGAAATGAGGCATAGAAGATGTTAAAACCCAGAAATATCAAAAAATACAATACAAGCAAATAAGAGATATGTTTTAGCCTGAATGCCTCTTGAAATTTGAGTTTTGGTTTTTGTACTTTGTAACAGGGCTTGCATTCTTGTGCGAATACTTTTCTTATACTCCCTTCTTCTGAGATAGGGATTTCGGTTGATAAACGCTTAGATTCCTTTAGTCTAACTCCGATCACAACTAGCGTGAACATAGATAGAAGTAATGCTGCGAAAATTGGTAATAGCGAACCGAACATAGTACCTCCCAAGATGCCAGCTATTGCAGGACCCAAGATGAAACCTAAATTAGCCGACATGGCCATTTTTCCAAAGTTGCCGCTGCGGTCTTTTTCAGATGATATATCCGAAAGATAGGCATTGGCTACAGAAACGTTACCTCCGGTAATTCCATCGATAGCACGAGCTAAAAATAACACGAGTATTGGAAGACTCATAGTAAAAGTTCCAAAAATAAGAGTGTTGAGGCTCAATTTTTGATCAGGTATAAGGAGTGCAATAAAAAAGAATATCCAACCTACTAGAGTTCCTGCATTACTTAACAAAAGAACTTTTTTCCGGCCATACACATCGGACCATTTTCCGAGTAGAGGAGCACCAATAAGTTGAAAAGCAGAATAAGTTGCCCCCAACACACCATAAACTATTGCATTTCCACCAAAATCTCTAACTAAAAAGATAAGGAATGGAAGAACGATACTAAATCCCAGTGTGCTTATAAAATTAACTAGTAATATCGGATATAGTTGAATGGTTTCTTTTCCAGTCATTTTCTAAACATCTTATTCCAACCTAAGAAATCCTCAGTAATAGATCTCGTTTAATCAATCTCTTTATCCTAATCCTATTAATTATTATGTAAAAATTGTATTTGTATACCATCAAAATCATAAGCATAAAATGATGAAGTAAATTGCGTGTCACTTTCGATTAACTGTTCATCAATGTCAATATGAAATTCTGAAAAATGATCCTTGAGTAATCTAAGCTCGCCTATATCATTCAAATTTATTGCAAAATGATCCAGTCCCAATTCATTATTCCCTGCAGAACTAATGTTCTCTCCGAGCCAAGTATTCGTAGCAACATGGTGATGATACCTATTTGATGCGAAGAAATATGCCCCAGGGTAGGTAGCAGTATGATTTAGCCCTAAAACTTCATTATAGAATGTTTTTGCTTTACCAAGATCAGAAACATGTAAATGAACATGACCTATTGATGTTGTTTGAGGGAGAGAATGCCATTCTAAGTCAGTTGCGGTTGATTCTTTCAATAGATTAGCTGTGTCCAAAGGCTCCGTTATCATTTGTACTCTCCCGTTAGCCCATTTCCATTTCAAGGGCGACCTGTCTGTATATACCTCAATTCCGTTAAAATCTGGATCATGTATGTAAATAGATTCGGACACACCATGGTCCGCCATACCCCCATAGTATTCAGGATCAAGTTTTTCTCGTAAATGCCTTAGAAAAAGTGACAGAAACTTTCTTCCGGGTAATAATATTGCAAAATGATACATTCCTGCCTTTTGTCTATTTCGAGCTGTTGATGGGCCCTCTTCGTCAGATTCTGATAATGCAACCAAAAATGACTCTGAATTATTATCGTCTGTAGATAACAATGCTGTTTTGTGATTCTTTCTTGCTATACTAAATCCGAGAATAGATCTATAAAACTGAAGTGACTTTTCTAAATTAGATACGTTAAGGTGGACATGATCAATTTTTAAATTGAGAGGATTAAACATACTCATTATGCGATTGTGTCTTATTTAAGCGATTCACGGAGATACACAACAAAATCTATTTGGATACTCGTGGTAGTATCATATGAAATTGAGAATAAAAAGTTACTTAATTCATCTCTTTCAATACTGATTTTTCACTAACATTTTTTGATCAGAAAATGAACACGGTGACATCATCCTCCAAATAAGTCGACGAGCTTTTCCCATGAAATCTATGAAAAGTTCGGGAATTAGTTTTTCAAGAAATTAAGTTCGCAAGTCACGAAATATAACATGGTCCCTTCCTTAGAACTGGCAACTAGAAATATCATAGGAATTAAAGTTTTAATTTTAGATCACTTCCCTTGAATGAATTTCATTTATTCGCATTTTTGCTTTGCAAATTTACTTGAGTTAAATGTTTTGATAAGGAATGGAGACAGTAAATTCTATTGTATTAGTTAGTATATTGTATGAATCATAATGTCTCAATTGATTTGTTTAATAGTGTTCACGAGGGTGCCAAAATTATTATCCAAATATAATGGATACTGAACTATTTTTTTTCTTGAATATCGTCATTTTCCAAGACATGGATTTACATGAGCATTTGTTAGTCTCAATCCCCTTGTAATTCCAAACCCATCTTCCAGAGTATTAATTTCAGTTGCTTTTAGCATGTCTATATTCTTTCACATTGCTTTTTCCCCTAAACTGTTGCCTCGTTAAAGGCGAGGTCTGCACAAACAAAATATTTAATTTCTCAATAGATCTAGTAATGTTCATTGGCCGGCATCTTTGCAATTGCAAATTATACAGCGGATAGAGAAATCCTAGTCTCATATTTTATCAATTCATTGCAGATGCTTCAACATAGAGGAAAAGCTTACTGGAAAATAATTATGGATAATTTGGTATCTAGTGGTATTGGCCCCTTTCCCGGAGATCGTTCAATTCCAAAAACCGTTGATGACAATAGTAACCTTAGGTATACGATCGGATTAGGCTATTTATCCAAAAGAACCCCTAGGTTTAGAAGCATGAATAAGATCAGTGTGGTGCTTGACGGATTCTTTGTTGACATTGAAAAATTGCATTTGCATCCACTTGTGGGTGACGCGGCTAATGCCGATTCACTTTACAAGATTTATGGTATTTTCAAGAGATTATTAATAGATCAGGAAAACGCTGAAAAAGCTTGTGAATTTTTGGACAGGCATTTGAGGGGCAATTTAACCATGATGTATGATGGAAAGATTTATTCATATAGAGATTCTACTGGCTTTAAACCTCTTGTAAGTGGTACAGACAAGAATAATTCTGTCTCCATAATAGCTTCAGAAAATTCGCTTCGCATCCCTTTCCCAAATATGAATTTTGAAGATATAAGACCAGGACAATTAATCAAGATGGATGTTGAAAATGGTCAGCAAAAAATACTCTCTCTTCCCACTACGAGAACAATGATAGATCCCTTTGAGTTTATCCGAGAGTCTCATGTTACTGCTACTATCAATGGAAAAGGAATTTATGAAACTAGAAAGAGGATTGGAAAGGTACAAGCAGACTTTCTTTCTACACATTCTAACGTAGATATTGATGCAGCTTACGCAGAACCTGATTATCCTAGACCAATGACTCTTGGGTTTAGTGCAGAATACAGGAATAATATTCCAAAATTTGACTTGGGTGAGGCCATAATAAATGACAGGTATGATGATTCCGATAGAATGATAGATTTTTCTGAGAATATTAGTAAGAATAAGATGATAACTTCCGGAAAATCATTAAAATATATTCTTAAACATAAAATTAGCCAAAAAAACATTGGTCTAATTCAAGGAACGATTCAAACTGGAATCACCGCAAAGGAAACTATTTATTATTTAAGAAGGGCAGGTGTCAAATCAGTTTCCGTTATTGTCAGCTATGTCCCAACCGTGGACGGTCGACAGGTTGGCCTCTATACTCATAATAGAGAATTGATTGCCCATAAATATATCGGACAAGTGCCCTCACTAGAGGAACTAAATACAAGGATATCCAAGGAGTTGGGCGCAAATAATGTATTTTATAATTCGCCTTCAATTCTATCCAAAGGTATCGGGATTTCAGAATATAATTTATGGTTTCCAGAATGGGTAAGATTTCTAGAATATGAAAAAAAATGACATTTAAACGAGATGATGATCTCAACCATTGGGAAGGTAACCCTATTAAGAAAATCATGATTTTAGAGAAAACTGTTATAGATGGGGTTAACATAAATAAATTTGAGATAAGACAATATACTCATAATTGTTCTCTACAAAGAGAGCATACAATCTATACTATGTATATGGAAACGGACAAGAACAAAATTGAGACAAAGTATAACAAAGGTATACAGATGAGTGAAAATAATATCGAAGGCATTGTGCATTGTATTACCAACTTGAACGGTGTCTATTCAACAATAAACCGACTATTGTTGGAATTGGAGAATTAGATCTCTTCGAATACCTCGTTGTTACGATGCTTGCGGATATTTTTGTAACCGTACAAATAGATAATTACTGAAATATTTTTTCATTAATACCAAAATCATTAACCTATTCACTTTAGATTTTTATCACTCATTCTGGTGATAATGATAGAATTTTTACCGAATGATGAATATTATATCAATTATTCATATCGTAAGTCAATAAAAGCTAGTATAATATCAATAACTTTTTAAATTACCGTTGGTTTTTCCGACCCAGAGATTGCAAAAAATGAAGCTACAGGTTAAAAATATTTGACCAGAATAACTATTTGACTTTTTACCTCTCAAGCTACTAAGAGAGGAAATGCTACCTTGCAAAACCAACCCATTTACCTTAAGGCCATAACTCTAAAAGACATTAGCGATGTGGATTCGATTAAAGATGATGCTAAAAAGCACATGATTCTGATAGTACGAATAACACCCATGGCCCAAAAGGATATAGAAACCCTACGAAAGGCAATAGATGATTTGTATAGTTTTGTTAAATCAGCAGGTGGAGACATTGCAAGATTGGGTGAAGAACGGGTAGTAATTACACCACCAGATGTAAAGATCTGGAAAGGCATACAGGATCTAAAATAATCTTTTAATACGCTCACAATACTTTAATTGATTCTTGCACGAGTGGATGGAAACTTTGTACCTTGAATATCTTGTTTATTGAATTTGCCAGATTTTGACATTTCTTTCCTTCTCCATGATTAGTAATTACCTTTTTTAGCTTTGGTTTCAATCGATTTACGTAAGCCAATAACTGATTGTAATCACTGTGGATACTAAACCCAGGTATCACATCAATATTGCACTTTACTTCAAGATCATTACCACCTATAGTAATATTCCGCTGCCCCTCTTGAAGGAGTCTTCCTGGAGTAGACTGAAATTGTTCTGATAAAAGAATAACCTTACTCAGAGAATCGCCTGCTATTTCATTAAGATATTTAACTGATGGACCATCTGTCAACATTGAGGATGGACACAATATTATTGATCCATTCCAATTTACTGATGGTTCTAAGCTCACAAGTTTGTTGATGTAAAGGGGATCTTCAGTTCTCTCACTAATTCGCTGCTTGAGTGTTTTTGATAAATATTCCGAATACATCTCATAAAAAAAGAACATGTCCAAAATTTTTTGGTCGACAAAAATATTTTCTGGATTTATTTTATTGATGCTCCTTAACATTCCTAAGGTGACACAAATTTCCTGTGATAATCCGAGGACAGGAACTGGAATCAAAACCCTTCCGCCATTCTGAATGGTCGAATTAATACCTTTGACCAGGCTATCTTCTGCGACCTCTCGAGTAACAAATTTATCGTCTCTATTTCCGTTAGTACTTTCAATCACTAGCGTTTCTGCTCTTGGGAAATTCCAAAAAGCGTTGTCAACAGTATTTAGTCTACCAAATTTCAAATCACCAGTATACAGAATATTGTAATCACCATTTCCAATGTGCAAATGCGTAGAGGCAGAACCTATCATATGTCCAGAATTTGCAAAAGTTATTCTAACGTCTGGGGAAATATCGGTAACTGCTCCAAAATTAAGAGGAATTACTTGAGTAATTAGGCTTTCAATATCTCTTGACGAGTAAAATGCTTCTTTGGTCCTTGAAACATAGTCTTGTAGTACTGATATCATAATTGGAAAAGTAGGTTCAGTACAATATATGGGACCATCATATCCATATTTGCATAAGACAGGTACAGCTCCACAGTGATCAAGATGTGCGTGGGAAATAATAACCGCATCGATTTCATTCATGCCTATCCCATAAATATCCAATCGTGGCAATATGTCATTGTCTTCGTGTTGATTACTCTTGATACCAAAATCAAGCAATATCTTACTCTCATGAGTAACGATCAACATTGCGCTTCTACCAATTTCTGAAAATCCGCCCAAACAAACAATACTTGCTTCTTCAGAACCAGCAAGTTTTTGTCTAAATATTTTTTCTCCAACTCGTTTATAGAAATTCATTCTTTCTTCTGACGAATTATGTAATATTTGATTCGTGAATCTTATGAGCTTCAAGTCACTTGGTACGCATCTATAAATTAATTTCCAGCCTGTTTTTTCAACTAGTGGAATTTCTAATTGGCTGAGCTCAGTTAGAGTTCTAAAATCATTTACAAAAACGGTTGCCTCCCCCAGAGCTGGATCAAAAAAAATTTCAGAAATAGTATTTGGATAAGAAGTGCTAGAACTAATTATTTGTTTGACCGAGTCTTCAGGAGACCTGATTGAGGTATCTGTTCTTATGACTATTCTCTTTTTTATTGAATTCACCATTTTAGAGATGATTTCTTGATTTTCCAAAAGCGTTGTAGGTTTTCTTGAATATAATACAATGAATGGTCCCTCGTATTCTATTTTGGTTATTTCAGATTCAGAGGGAAGATTATTTAGAATAGCGGCAACAATGTTTTGATTGCGTTCTTCATCCTGTACTCTATCATACATATCAATATTTCACTAAGTTATATTCTCTTCATGCAGAAGTTTGTATATTGGAATGTATGACGAGCTAAATAAAGCTTCTTAAACATCACGCACTTTGCAAGTCTTTCTTTACATTCCTGATATTTCCGGCTGTTATAATTTATTTCTAAACGGCTAAAATGATCTTAACTCCAAAGCGATAGAAATAAAACGAAATATAACAATATATACCAAGACTAATTGACATCGGATCCCAATTTCCAGCACATTGGGATCCTAAGCTTAGAATTCCACGTGGACAAGTTGTCGCGG
>JADMIO011385310.1_pt1 | contig 79868 bp, 76 predicted proteins | sample 8958161 | NCBI WGS metagenome assembly JADMIO01 (sample SAMN16585339, study PRJNA669376) | soil metagenome | isolation source: Crop rotation soil | place: USA: Cullars Rotation, Alabama | collected 2011 | reverse complement strand
GCCGCGACTTCAAGTCACGTGAATTCCAAGCTTCGGATCCCACTGTGCTGGAAAGGTGACGATGTGCACCAGCGGATGCACGGCGCCGCGGTTGCTCGCCATGTGGCGCTCGAGCGTGCCGAACTGCTCGGTGAACGCGATCTGCTGGTCCTGGTCGAGATGCTGGTCGCGGAAGCACAGCACGTGGTACTGCACGAACGCGTCGTAGACCGCGCGCTTCGTGTCTTCGGAGAAAGGCTGCCGCAGATCGAGGCCCGTGACCGATGCGCCGAGGACGGAGGAAAGCGGTTCGACGGTGTAGGCCTGGCGTTCGAGGGTGGCGGACATGGCGCGCTCCGTGGCTTTGCGTTGCGGGAAATTCTACGACGAAGGACGTCGGAATGGATGCCGTATGTGCGTCCGCTCGCGGGACCTACGAATGACGGCGTTGTGGCATCCTCGGAAGCTACATCATCGCACTGGAGGACGGTCGGCAATGATTTCGTCGTCGCGCATCGCGCTGCTCGCTTTCGCCGCGGGCATCGCACTGTATTCCGCATCGTGGTCGACGCATGCCGCCGAGACGCAAACCTATCCCACGCGCCCGCTGCGCTTCGTCGTGCCGTTCCCGCCGAGCGGCTCGAACGACATCATCGCGCGAGCGGTGGCGGGCAAGCTCGGCGACGACCTGGGCCAGACGGTCATCGTGGACAACCGCGGCGGCGCCAACGGGATCATCGGGACGGATCTCACCGCGAAATCGCCGCCGGACGGTCACACGTTCCTCATCATCGGCAACGGTTTCGCGATCAACGCGAGCATCTACCGGAAGCTTCCGTACAACCCGGAGCGCGATTTCACGCCGGTCTCACTGGTCGGTTATGGCGGTTACGTGCTGGTCGTGCATCCGTCGGTCGCCGCGCGAAACGTGAGCGAGCTGATCGCGCTGGCGAAAGCGTCGCCCGGAAAGCTGACGATGGCCTCGGCGGGCATGGGCAACATGGCGCACCTGCTGGGTGAGATGTTCATGTCGACGACGGGCGCGCGCTTCACGCACGTGCCTTACAAGGGCGGCGGCCCGGCGATGACCGAATTGCTGGGCGGGCAGGTGTCGCTCTACTTCAGCACGATCGCGGTCGCGCTGCCTCACATCAAGTCCGGCAAGCTTCGCGCACTCGGCGTGACCGGCGCGCAACGCGCGTCGGCCGCGCCGGACCTGCCGACGATCGCCGAAGCGGGCGTCCCCGGTTACGCGGTGGATGGCTGGTACGGGATGCTGATGCCGCGGCAGACCCCGCAGCCGATCGTGACGCGCTTCGCCGCCGGCCTGCATCGAGTGCTCCAGGCGAGCGACGTGAAGCAGCGGCTGGCGTCGCAGGGTCTCGACACCGCGACGAGCACGCCGGAGGAGTTCCGCAGGATCATCAAGGCGGATCTCGCGAGGTGGGCGAAGGTCGTGCGCGAGGCGGGCATCCAGCCGGAGTGACAGGAACCGCTCGCTAGCGGGAATCCGTCGCCGCACAGCGACGCTTGGTGGGCATGCATGATGCAGAACTAGCAGTAAGGAAAGACTTGCGAGGTATGCATCATGCGAGCAGCCGCACTCATCGTAGCGTCCGTTGTCGTCGTCGGGATTCCCGCCGCGCTGGCCCTGATCGGAGCCGCGCTTTCCGCCAAGTGCGAGGAAATCCAGAACGCGATGGCGTGATCGCGAAGCTTTACGCCTTTCCTCACCCGAGCCGGGGATACGTAAACCCGACGAAGTGGATCGCGTTCACCGCGAAGTGCGTGAGGATCGGCGCTTCGATCCGGCGCGTCGCATCGTAGGCGAGCGCGTAGCCGAGACCTGCGATCGTCGCCAGCGCGATCATCGGCCATCCGGCTGCGAAATGCGCGAGGCCGAAGAGCAGGGCGGATACGCCAACCGCGGTCCAGCGCGCCTGCGGCCATGCGCGCGTCAGGCCCTCCTGAAGCAATCCCCTGAAGAACGCCTCTTCCGCTACGCACGTGAACAGCAGGTTCACGATCAGAAACGTGACCGTGAACGACGGCAGCTTCGGATCGAATGCGACGTAGCCGGCCAGCACCGCGCACCCGATCACGATCGAAGGTGTGACGACGAATGCGACCACGGTCGGGGCGACGATGCGCCGCCAGTCCTTCACCGATGTGCACCGCCGGCAGAAGAACGCAAGCACGATCAGCCCGGCCGCGGCTTTGTCGAAGCTCGCATACTGCGTGAAGGCAGGCGCGCCTGTGCTCACCCGAACGCCTTCCACGATCGTCGGATTGTCGAACCCCGGCACTGCATGCAACGCCAGCGCGAGCGCGACGAGCGCCGTCACGGCGGTCGATAGCAGCCGCACCGCCGCGTTCGCGGCGTGCTGGCTGCAGAACGCCACTGCCGTCATCAGCGCCAGCGCGGCGACCGCGGTCCAGCCGAGCGCTCCGCAGAACACACCCGCGGCGACTGCCGCAGCAAACGGGAACGGCCACACCCGAACGTCATAGCCGCGGCCGGCCGCAATCGGCGGAGCCCAGACCGCGCAAACAGATAGCGCGAGAAGCGCGAACGTCAGTAGCATGGGTCGCGAGTTTACGCGCTGCCGGTAGTATCATCGGTCGCGCATACGCATCTCACGCAACGGAAGGAATCGCATTGGCGCAGCCGGAGAGCCCGAGCACGCAGCACGTGTCCGTCTTCACCGTCTTCATGACCGCGCTCAAGCTCGGCCTCACGTCGTTCGGGGGACCGATCGCGCACCTCGGCTACTTTCGCGAGGAATACGTCGAGCGCAGGCGGTGGATCGAGGACCGCGTCTACGCCGACCTCGTCGCGCTGTGCCAGTTCACGCCGGGACCGGCGAGCAGCAAGGTCGGCATCGGCATCGGCCTCGCGAAGGCGGGGCTCCCGGGCGCCTTCGCGGCGTGGCTCGGCTTCACGCTGCCGTCCGCGGTCGCGCTGCTGCTCTTCGCCTACGGCGTCGCGACCTTCGCGGGCGATCTCAACGCCGGCTGGCTGCACGGCCTCAAAGTCGTCGCGGTCGCGGTCGTGGCGCAGGCGGTGTGGGGCATGGCGAGGAACCTGACACCGGACGCACCCCGCTTCACGCTCGCGGTGGCCGCCGCGATCATTGCGATGCTCTGGCGCAACTCCGCGGGGCAGGTCGCGGCCATCCTCGTCGGCGCCGCGGTCGGCTATGCGTTCATGCGCGCGAAGCAGGACGAGCCGCACGTGCCGATGAACCTTTCGGTGGGCAAGACCGCGGGCGCGATCAGCCTCACGCTCTTTTTCGCGCTCTTGATCGGATTGCCGATCCTGGAGTCCGCCTATCCGAGCCAGGCGCTCGCCTACTTCGACAGCTTCTATCGCGCGGGCTCGCTCGTGTTCGGCGGCGGCCACGTCGTGCTGCCGCTGCTGCAATCCGAGGTCGTGCCGCCGGGCTGGGTTTCGAACGACGCGTTTCTCGCAGGGTACGGCGCGGCGCAGGCCGTCCCGGGGCCGCTCTTCACGTTCTCCGCCTACCTCGGTGCGATCATGGGACCGGAGCCGAACGGCTGGCGCGGTGCGCTGCTCTGTCTCGCCGCGATCTTCCTGCCGGCCTTCCTGCTGGTGATCGGCGTGCTGCCGTTCTGGGACGATCTGCGCCGTTATCGCGCGGTCAGGTCGGCGTTGACGGGCGTCAACGCGGCCGTCGTGGGACTGCTGCTCGCGGCGCTGTATCACCCGGTGTGGACGAGCGGCATCCTCGGACCCGCCGACTTCGCGCTCGGCCTCGCCTGCTTCGCATTGCTCGTGTTCTGGAAGCGCCCGCCGTGGCTGGTCGTGGTGCTGAGCGCGCTCGCCGGGTGGGGGATCGAGGCCTTTACGCGATAATGGCGCATGCCGTGCTGCTACATCACCCACCCGAGCAGCCTGTTGCACGAAATGGGGCCGGAGCATCCGGATAGCCCGCAGCGCCTCAGCGTCATCCACGACTACCTCCTGTCGCACGGACTGCTCGACTTCATGGAGGTGCACGCCGCGCCGGCTGCGACGCGCGCGCAGGTCGAGCGCGTTCACGACGCTTCGCACGTGGAGCGGTTGATCGGTCTCGCGCCCGATTCGGGCTACGCCCGCGTCGATCCGGACACGTTCATGAACCGGCACACGCTGGACGCGGCTTTCCACGCGGCCGGCGCTGCGGTACTGGCCGCCGAGCTCGTAGCCTCCGGCAGGGCCGCGGCCGCGTTCTGCAACGTGCGGCCGGCGGGGCATCATGCGACGCGCAACGCCGCCATGGGCTTCTGCTTCTTCAACAACGTCGCCGTCGGCATCGCCCATGCGTTCTCACGCTTCGAGCTGCGGCGGATCGCGCTCGTCGATTTCGACGCGCATCACGGCAACGGCAGCGCGGACATTTTTGCAGGCGATGCGCGCGTCCTGATGCTCTCGGCGTTCGAGCGTGGCCTGTATCCATTCAACGCCGACGAGTCCGGCGCGGCCGAGGGGCGCAGCATCGCGCTCGATCCGTATTCGAAAGGCGATGCGCTGCGCGCCGCGGTGACGGCGCACTGGCTGCCCGCGTTGAACGCTTTCGAGCCGGAGATGATCTTCATGTCCGCGGGTTTCGATGCGCACCGCGAGGACGACATGACGCGGCTCTGCTGGACCGACTCGGACTATGCGTGGATCACGCACGAGCTCGTCGCGCTGGCGGAACGTTGCGCGCACGGACGCATCGTCTCGGTGCTGGAAGGCGGCTATTGCCTCACGGCGCTCGCGCGCTCGGCGGGCGCGCACGTGCGCGCGCTCATCGGCGCCGACTGATCCCGCGTCAGTCGTTCACCCCGGCGGCACCCGCAGCCGCAGGAACGCTGCCACTTCCACCACCCATACCACGCCGTCCCCCGGCCGTCCCGTGTGCGCGGCCTCGTGGATCGCGCGCACCAGCGTGTCGACCTCGGCGTCCTCCGCGACGATTTCCACGCGTATGCGCGGCGCATAGTCCGCGAGCTCGCCGCGGATGCCCTTCGGCGCCGGCATGCCGGGGTGATAGCCCGACCCCTGCGCCTGCGTCACGGTCATGCCCGGGAATCCGGGGAGCTTGCGCAGCCTCTCGCGCAGCGCTTCCAGCCGCGCGGGCTGTATGACGGCTCGGATCTCCTTCATGGGACGATTCTTTCCTCCTCGAAAAAGCGGTAGATGGCTGGCACGACGACGAGCGTCAGCAGCGTGCACGTGATGAGCCCTCCGATCACGACGATGGCGAGCGGCCGCTGTACCTCCGACCCGGGCCCGGTCGCGAACAGGAACGGGATCAGGCCCAGCATCGCCACCGTCGCGGTCATCATCACCGGGCGAAAGCGCTGGATCGCGCCTTCGCGCACGGCCTCGTCGAGCGTTGCGCCTTCGTCGCGGAGCTTGCGGATGTAGGTGACGAGCACCACGCCGTTCAGCACCGCGATGCCCCATAGCGCGATGAAGCCGACCGACGCGGGCACCGACAGGAACTCGCCGGTGAGCGCGAGCGCGAGCACGCCGCCGATCGATGCGAACGGCAGCACCGTGATGATGAGCGCGGCGAAGCGCACCGAGTTGAAGAGCAGGAAGAGCAGGAAGAAGATCGCTGCGACGGTCACCGGAATGATGACGAGGAGGTGGCTGAGCGCCCGCTGGAGGTTCTGGAACTGGCCGCCCCATTCGAGGTAATAGCCTTCGGGGAGCTTCACCTGCGCGTCCACGACCTGCTGGAGCTCCGCCACGAAGCCGCCGAGGTCGCGGTCCTTCACGTTGATGCCGACGACGATGCGGCGCTTGCCGTTGTCGCGGCTCACCTGCGCAGGGCCGTCCGTCACCTCGATGCGGGCCAGGCTGGACAGCGGGATCTGCGCGCCGTTGCGCGCCGACACGGTCACCGCGCGGATGTCGTTCACGCTGTCGCGCAGCCGCTGCGGCAGCCGCACCACGGCCTGAAAGCGGCGCTCGCCCTCGTAGATGTCGGTCGCGACCTTGCCGCCGATCGCGAGCTCGATCACGTTCTGCACGTCCTCGACGTTGAGGCCCTGCCGCGCGATGGCCTGGCGATCGATCGTCACGGTGAGGTACTGCTGGCCGCCGGTGCGCTCGACGCGCATGTCGTGCACGCCGCGCACGCCGCCGGCGACGCGCGCGACCTCGTTCGCCTTGTCGCGCAGCACGTCGAGGTCGTCGCCGAAGAGCTTGACCGCGACGTCGGCGCGCACGCCGGTCACCATCTCGTCGACCCGGTCGGAGATCGGCTGCGCCATGCTCAACTGGATTCCGGGCAGCGTGGCGAGCTTCTCGCGCATCGCGCCGGCGATGTCGTCCTGCGTCCAGCCGTCGGGCCACTCGTCGCGCGGCTCGAGCGAGACGATGGGGTCGGCCTCGTTCGGCCCCGCGGGATCCGCCGCCGATTCCCCGCGTCCGATCCGCGACACCGCGTTCGCGACGCCCGGCACTTCGAGCACCCGGCGCATCGCCTCGCGCTCCATCGCGATCGACTCGTCCAGCGAGATGTTCGCGACGCGGTCGATGGCGGGCGAGATCGCGCCTTCCTTCATCTCGGGGATGAAGGCGGTGCCGAGGAAAGGTAACAGCGCGGCTGCGAGCGCGAACGCGCCGACCGCGCCGGCGATGGTCTTCTTCGGGTTGGAGAGCGCGCGGTCGAGCATGCCCACGTACGGCGCCTTCATCTTCGCGATGAGCCAGGTGTCGTGCTCGGCGCCGCCTTTCAGGAGGTACGACGAGAGCGCGGGCGTGAGCGTGAGCGAGAGCACGAGCGAGATGAAGAGCGCGATGGCGATCGTGTAGGCGAGCGGCGCGAACATCTTGCCTTCCATGCCCTGCAGCGTCATGAGCGGCAGGAAGACGAGGATGATGACGCCGATGCCGAAGATCACCGGTGTCGCGACCTCGCGCACGGCGCTCAGCACGATGCGCGCGCGCTCGGTGCCGTCGCCGTGGGCGAGCTTCGCGTAGGCGTTCTCCACGACGACCACGGAGCCGTCGACCATGAGGCCGATCGCGATCGCGAGGCCGCCGAGCGACATGAGGTTCGCGGACAGGCCGTAGTGGTTCATCACGAGGAACGTGGCGAGGGGCGTGACGAGCAACGTCGCCACCACGATGAGGCTCGATCGCAGGTCGCCGAGGAAGAGGAACAGCACGACGACGACGAACGCGATGCCTTCGAGCAGCACCTTGGTGACGGTCCACAGCGCCTCGTCCACGAGCTGCGAGCGGTCGTAGTACGGGACGATCTTGAGCCCGCCCGGCAGCATGCCGCGCTGGTTGATCTCCGCCACCCGCGCCTTGATGCGCGAGACGACCTCCTTCGCGTTGCCGGCGCGGATCATCATGACCACGCCGCCCACCGCTTCGGTGTGCGCGCCCTTGACCATCGCGCCGTGACGCACTTCCTCGCCGAGCGCGACTTCACCCACGTCGCGGATGTAGACCGGCGTGTTGTCGACTTCCTTCAGCACGATGTCGCGGATGTCGTTCAAGTCCTGCACGAGGCCGACGCCGCGCACGAGGTACTGCTCCGGTCCCTGCGGCAGCACGCCGCCGCCCGCGTTCGCGTTGTTGCGCGCGAGCGCCTGCCACACGTCCTGGATGGAGACGCCGTAGTGCCGCAGGCGGTCGGGCTCGACGAGCACCTGGTACTGGCGCACGTAGCCGCCGGTCGAGTTGATCTCGGCCACGCCGGGAATCGAGCGCAGCAGCGGCCGCGCGACCCAGTCCTGGACCAGCCGCCGGTCGGTGAGCTCCTGCTTCGAAAGCTCGCGCTTGCCGTCGTCGTCGCGCTCGAGCGTGTACTGGTAGACCTCGCCCAGCGCGGTCGATACCGGGCCGAGCACGGGCGTCACGCCGGCCGGCATCCGGCTGCCGGCTTCGATCAGCCGCTCGAGCACGAGCTGGCGGGCGAAGTACACGTCGGTCCTGTCGGTGAAGACGAGCGTGATGAGCGAGAGCCCCGGCCGGTTGAGCGAGCGCATCTCCGTGAGGCCGGGCAGGCCCGTCATCGCGATCTCGACCGGCACCGTGATGAAGCGCTCCACCTCCTCGGGGGAGCGCCCCGGCGCCTCCGTCGCGATCTGCACCTGCACGTTGGTGACGTCGGGAAACGCGTCCACCGAGAGCTTGCGCACGGCCTGTATGCCCGCGACGAGCAGGCACAGCGCTAGCACGACCACGATGAGCCGCTGCCCGATGGCGGCCCGCAGCAACCCGTCGATCATCATCGCGCCTCGAGCGCGCGGCGCTTGCGCTCGTTGTTCAGATGGAACGCGCCGCGCACGACGAGCTTCGCATCGGGCTTGAGCCCGCTCACGACGACGCGGTCGCCCTCGTATTCGGCGCCGAGCGTGACCGGGTGCAGGCGGTAGCCGCCCTCGACGGGCACGAACACGTAGTCGCGGTTCTCTTCGCGCACGATCGCTTCACCCGGGATCGTCGGGCGCTTCTCGAGCTTGCCCTTCACCATGACGTTCGCGAGCATGGCGGGCTTGTACCGCCGCTCGGCGTTGTCGAGATCGAGCCGTGCGCGCACGGTGCGCGTGTCGGGATCGACGGTGGGGCTCACGAACGTGAGCCGGCCTTCGATCTTCCCGTCCGGGAGCGCGGGTACTTCGACGATCACCGATTCGCCGGGGCGCACCTCGCCGGCGCTTTGCTCGGGCAGGTCGGCGACCACCCATACGCGCGAGAGGTCGGCAATCAGCGCGACGGCGTCCGCGGGCTGCACGACCTGGCCTTCGGTGACTTTGCGCTCGATCACGACGCCGCTCATGCTCGCGACGATGTGCGAATGCGACGTGATGCTGCCGCTCTGCGCGAGCTTCTCGATCGCGCTCTCGGCCATGCCGAGCACGCGCAGCTGCCCGCGCGCGGCGTTCACTTCGGCGCGCGCCTGGGTGAGCTCGGCCTCGCGGCGCTGCACTTCCACCGAGCCGATCACGTCGGCCTGCAGGAGCTGCTGCGCGCGGGCGGCCGCGCGGGCGGCGAGCGCTTCCTGCGAACGGGCTTTCAGGTACGAGAGCTGGGCCGTGGAGAGATCCGTGCTGTTGATCGTCGCGAGCACCTTGCCACGCCGGACGACGTCGCCGACCTTGACGTTGAGATCCGTGATGCGCCCGGCGACCGGTGCGCCGACGCGCGCCATGCGCGTCTCGTCCACCTCGATGCGGCCCGGCACCCGCTGCGTTTCGCGCACTTCGGCGAGCGTGACGGCGCCGATCTGCACCGCCTGCACGAGCTCGGGCGCGGCGGGGAGGAACAGCGGATCGCGCGGCGCGTGTGCCGCGGGGGGCTGTTGCTTGGAGCACGCGCCGAGCAGGAGGGCGAAGAGGGCGGCCGTAACGAGGGCGAGGGTGCGTACCATGGGGATCATCTTTCGCGCAGGTCGAAGGGGTCGCGTGCGAGCAGCCGCTCGATCTCGAGCTGCGCCGCGACGCGGTCGAAGCGGGCGGCGATGTAGTCGGCGCGCGCGGCGCGCAGCGAGCGCTGGGCGTCGAGCACTTCGAGGAAGCTGCGCTCGCCCGCGCGGTACGCGGCTTCGGCGATGCGCAGCGCGTTCTCGCTCTGCGCGATCAGCCCGTCCTCGAAGGTCTCGATGAGACGCTGCGCGAGACTCTGCCGCGCGTAGGCGCTGTCGAGCTCGCGCAGCAACTGCACGCGGCGCGCTTCGCTCTGGGCCGCCGTGACGTTCACGGCGCTTTGCGCCTGCGCGATCTGGCCTTTGCGCTGGTCCCAGATCGGCAGCGGCACCGAGACGCCGAAGAGCGTCTGGTTCGATTCGGGATCGCGCGAGCCGAGCACCTGCAGCGTCGGCTGCGGGCTGCGCAGCGCGAGCTCGTGCCGCAGCCGCGCGTTGGCACGCGCAGTCTCGGCGCGGGCGGCGCGCAGCGCCGGATGGTTCTCCTGCATCTGCGCTTGCAGCACGGGGAGGGGCTGCAGCTTCGCCGGCGCGGGCATGCGCCCGCTCACCTCGAAATCCGGCGCCAGGCGGTTGCCGGCGAGCCTGCGCATGAGCGCGTGCGCCTCGTCCAGGCGCAGGCGTGCGCTCTCGGCCTGGTTGTGGGACACCAGAGCCTCCGCGCGCACGCGGCTCAGCTCGAAGCGCGGCGCTTCGCCGACGTCCACGCGCGCGCGCACCCGCTCCATGATGAGGGTCAGCAGCTGCTCGTTTTCGAGGGCGAGCGCGAGCTCCGTCGCACGGCGCGCGGCGTCGTAGTACGCCTGCATCGCGAGAAAGCCGACGTCCTGCCGCACCGCCTGGATCTGTGCGTCGGTCGCGGTGATGCCGGCGCGCGCCACGGCGATGCGCGCGCTGCGCACCGTCGGCAGGTCGATGCGCTGCGAGAGCGCCCACTGCTGCGTGCTGCCGGACTGCCCGGTGCCGCGCGAGCGCCATTCGCCGGCGCTCACGTCGATCTCCGGATTGGGATACGCGCGCGCGATTGCGTCTTCGGCAGCCGCGACGCCGCGCTGCCTGCCGGCGGCGATGAGCTCGGGGTTGTGCTGCTCGACGAGCGCCAGGTACGGCGCGAGCTCGAGCGGGCTCGCGGCGCGTGCGTACGCGATGGACGCGACGCATGCCGCGAGCGCCGCGATGATGGCGACACTCTTCATGCTTTCCTGCGAAATGGAATGTACGTGCGCGCCGGGTGCGGGCGCGGCGAAGCCTCGCCCTTCAGCGAAGCGTCAAAGCGGAGGAACGATCAGTCCGGAGGTCGATGCGGGGGATGCGACGGGATGCCGCCCTGCGGCGCGGGTGCATCTTCGATCTCGTGCGCGGCATGCACGCGCGGCGCCGCGAGGCCCGCGGCGAGGATCATGTCGCCGAGCGCCGGCTCACCCGCGTTCACAGGATCGGGCGTATCGACGACGACGATGCAGCAATCGTGGGATGGCGGCTCGTAGTAAGCGGATGCCGTATCGGTCAGTGCGACGAACGCGAGCCAGACGGCGAGGATGACGTGCAGATACTTCATTGTTGTGACGGCGGGCGTGCTCCCTGTAGCAATGAAAGACTGCGCGCCTGCGCTCAAAGTTCCATACGAATTCTACCGAAGTCTCGTGCACGTTCGTAGTGCGTGATGTGTCGACGATGGTGCACGGTCCGATTACTCGCGGTGATGAACTCGCGCGCGAGACGGTACGTGCGAGGCGCTTCACTTGAACGTCCCTTTCCCGATGTCGTCGTGGATCGCGCTGATCACGGGCAGCGCGAAGTGCAGCACGGGGAATCCGCCGGGCAAGGCGGCGGCCTCCATCGCTTCCACGAGCTCCATGATCGTGCACCCTTCGCGCACCGCGCGGCGCAGGTGCGGCTCCAGCGTGGGGAATGCCTTGTACGCGAGCACGGCGGACGCGACGAGCTCGCGGATGCGGATCGGCAGCGCGGGCGTCCCGGGCGTCCACACGAATGCGGTGATCGCGCGGCGTGCGCCGTCGTATTGCGGATCCATCCGGTCGAGCCACGCCCACTCGCGCATGCCGCCCGAGACCGCTTTCGTCTCGGGTCCTTTCGCAGCGGGCGCCGGGTTGGCGGCCGCGGTCTCGCGCTCGCGCGGCTCGACGATGCCGTCGCCGTGCTCCTCGTGCAGCTTCATGAGGAACGGCAGCGCGTAGTGCAGGCACGGGAAGCCGCCGAGGATCGCGCCGGTTTCGAATCCTTCCAGGATCTCGCGCAGGCTCGCACCTTCCGCGAGCGCGCGGCGCAGGTGCGATTCGATCGTCGGGTAGGCACGGCAGCCCAGGATGACCGCGGCGATGATCTCCCGGTACTTGATCGCGAGCGCAGGCTTTGCCGGCGACCATACGAGCGCGGCGAGCTTGCGCCGGGCCTGGTCGTATTGCGGATCGATCTTCGCGAGCCATTCGAACTGCCCGAACGCGTGCTGCGGCGCCGCCGTGCTGTGGTCGCTCACTGCGCCCTCCCGTAATCACATTTCGGTATAGCGCGTTGCATTTTACGTATTCTGGCCCCGCGCGCCGGATGCTAGCCTTCGCAGGCTGACACCACGGAGATGGGGCATGGCCTGGAGGAGGATGGTCGCGTGCGCAGCGGCGCTCGCGGCGATGTTTGCGTGCGGGATCGCGTCCGCACAGGAGTACCCGGCGAAACCGGTTCGCGTGATCGTGCCGTTCCCGCCCGGCGGCGGGACCGATCTCATCGCGCGCATCGTCTCGAACAAGCTCGGCGCGATCTTCGGCCAGCAGTTCGTCATCGACAACCGTCCCGGCGCGGGCACGGTGATCGGCTCCGAGCTGGCGGCGCGCGCGCCGGCGGACGGGTACACGCTGCTCATGCAGGTCAACTCGCTGGCGGCGAACCAGACCCTCTATCCGAAGCTCGCCTACGACACGCTCACCGATTTCGTCCCGGTCGTGCTGATCGGCGACACGCCGAACGTGCTCGTCGTCCACCCGTCGATGCCGGTGAAGACCGCGCGCGAGTTCGTCGCGCTCGCGCTGAAGCGGCCGAACGAGATTTCGTATGCGTCCACCGGTGTGGGCGGGGCGGCTTATCTCGCGACGGAATACTTCAAGATGCTCACCGGCGCGAAGATGCTGCACGTGCCTTACAAGGGAACGGGGCCGGCGCTCTCCGCGATGCTCGGCGGCGAGGTGCAGGCGATGATCGCCGCCGCGCCCGGCACGATCGGCTATGTCCGCGCCGGCAAGCTGCGCGCGCTCGGCGTGACCGGATCCAAGCGCTGGTCGGTGATGCCGGAGCTGCCGACGCTCATCGAGGCGGGCGTCAAGGACTTCGAGTTCTCGACGTGGTACGGGCTGTTCACGCCCAAGGGCACGCCGGCTGCCGTCGTCACCAAACTCAACGGCACCGTCAACAAGATGATCGCGACGCCGGAGATGAAGGGAGAGATGCAGCGCGACGGTTTCGAGACGCTGGGCGGCACGCCGGAGAGCTTCGCGGCGTATTTCCGGTCGGAAGTGGAGAAGCTCGGCAAGGTCATCCGGACGACCGGCGCGAAGCCGTAGGTCGTCGTTCATCCAGGAGCATCACATGAGAGTCGTGCCATCAGGGAACGTCATCGGGGCGAGCATCGAAGACGTGGATCTCGGCCGCGTGTCGGCGGACGCGTTCGCGCCCATCGAGGCCGCGTTCAACGAGCATGCCGTGCTGTGCTTCCCGAAGCAGAAGCTCGAGGAGCCGCAGCTCATCGAGTTCGCGCGCCGCTTCGGCGAGGTGGAGAAGATCTTCCTCACGCACTACGCGCATCCGAAGTATCCGGAGATCATGTACGTGTCCAACATCAAGGTGGACGGGCGCGACATCGGCCACGCGGACGCCGGCCGCGTGTGGCACACGGACATGTCGTACACGGCGCGGCCGCCGCGCGCGACGATCCTCTACGCACTCGAAGTGCCGTTCGAGGACGGCGTCGCGCTGGGCGATACGCTCTTTTCGAGCGCCGCGCACGCCCACGACGCGCTGCCCGAAGCGAAGCGGGCGCGGATCGCCAAGCTCCGCGCGATCCACCAGGTCGCGGGGCGGCGCGCGCGCACCGGTACCGGCCAGCAGGACCAGGCGCTGCGCAAGGAGCAGCCGGCCGTCGTGCATCCGGTGGTGCGCACGCATCCGCACACCGGCCGCAAGTGCCTCTATGTGAGCAAGGGCGAGTGCGAGGGCATCGAGGGCATGCCTAAGGAAGAAGCGCTCGCGCTCATCGACGAGCTCGCCGACCACACGATCGACCCGAAATTCCGCCACGTGCACCGCTGGAACGTGGGCGACGTGCTCATGTGGGACAACTGCACCGTGCAGCACCTCGCGTCGCTCGATTATCACTGGCCGAAGCACCGTCGCATGATGCACCGGGTGACGGTCGGCGGAACGATTCCCGCGTAGCGTGCCACGGTGTCCTGCTCACCGTTAAACTCGGTGAGCATGGACACAGTCACTCTCAGCGTCGAAGAGGCGCGCGCTCTCGGCGTGGCCGCGCTCGAGCGCGTCGGTTACTCCCGGGAAGAGGGCGAGGTCATCACCGCGAGCCTGATCGATGCCGCCCTCTGCGGCTATCCCGCGATGGGCCTTGCGCGCATCCTCACCATTGCCGAGCATCCCCGCACGCGCGAGCCGCGCACGCCGGTGCGCATCGTGCACGAGACCCCGTGCTCGGCGCTCGTCGACGGCGGCAACTACATCGGCTTCTACGCGGTGCATCGCGCGGCGGAGATCGCGATCGAGAAAGCGCGTGCGAGCCGGTTCGCGCTCGTCGGCGTGCACAACAGCTTCCTGAGCGGCCGCAGCGCGTATTACCTCGAGCACATCGCGCGCGCCGGCTTCGTCGGCCTGATGACCGCGTGCAGCGCGCCGGTCGTGATGCCGCTCGGCGGCGCGAAGCCCGCGCTCGGCACGAACCCCATCGCGTTCGGCCTGCCGGGCGAGCCGCATCCGTATCTCTTCGACATGAGCACGGCCGCGCTCAATCACGGCGACGTGCTGCTCGCGAAGCGGCTCGGGGAGTCGCTGCCCGAGGGCGTGGCCGTCGATGCAGAAGGGCACCCGACCACCGACCCGGTCGCGGCGCTCGCCGGCGGGATACTCACGTTCGGCGGTCACCGCGGCTACGGGCTCTCCGCGACGATACAGGCGCTGGGCCTGCTGGCCGGCGCTGCCATACCGAAAGGCGCGGTACAGGACTTCGCGTTCCTCTTCGTGGTCTTCGACCCGGCGCTGCTCGTTCCCGCCGACGAGTTCAAGGCGCAGCTTGCGACGCTGCTCGAGCGCATCCGCGCGACGCCGCCCCAGCCCGGCACCGAGCGGGTGCGCGTGCCGTCGGACCGGGCGTTCGCCGAGCGCGACGCGCGCCGCCGCACCGGGATCGTGATCGAGCGCGTGCTGTACGACCGGCTGAAGGCGTTGTAAGACTTCAGGGAGCGGCAGTGATGGGCGGGCTCTTGTGGCTCGCGCTGGTCACGGCTGCGATGGCCGCGGTCTCACCCGTGGCGCACGCGCAGACGTATCCCAACCGGCCGATTCGTATGCTCGTGCCGTTCACGTCCGGCGGCGGGACGGACATCCTCGCGGTGATCGAGCGGCTCAACGGCGAGATCGTGAAAGCGCTCGAGGAGCCCGCCGTGCTCCAGCGGCTCGAGGATTACGAGATCTTCGGCGCGACGCCCGAGGTGTTCGGGATATTCATCAAGGCGAAGATCGACAAGACCGCGAAGGTGATCCGCGCGTCGGGGGCGACGATCGACTGACGCGCATCCCGTGACCTAATCGATGCGCATCTGCGACGCCTTCACGACCTTGCGCCATTTCACGAGCTCTTCGCCGATGAGCGTCGCGAACTGTTCCGGCGAGCCGCCCACGGTCTCGAAGCTCTGGTTCGTAAGCGCGGCCTTCACGTCGGGCGCATTCAGCGCCTTGCCGAACTCGGCGTTCAGGCGCGAGACGATCTCGCGCGACGTCTTCGCCGGCGCGAGGATCCCGTACCACGCCGTCGTCTCGTAGCCGGGCACGCCCGCTTCCGCGATCGACGGAAGCTCCGGCGTGAACGGCGAGCGGCTCGCGCTCGTCACCGCGAGCGGTCGGAGCCGCGCCTGCCTCACGTGCGGCAGCACGGAGGGCTGGCTCGCGAACGTGAGCTGCGCCTCGCCCGAGAGCACCGCGACGAGGCCGGGCGCGATCCCCTTGTACGGCACGTGCACGATGTCGATGCCGGCCATGCTCCTGAAGAGCTCGCCCGCGAGATGCGCCGCCGCACCGTTGCCGCCCGACGAATAGTTGAGCTGCCCGGGTTTCGCTTTCGCGAGGGCGACGAGGTCCTTCACCGATTTCACCGGCAGCGACGGATGGACGACGAGGATGTACACCGTCGTGGCGAGCAGCCCCACGGGCGCGAAGTCGCGCACGGGCTCGTAGCCGATCTTCGGATACAACGCCGGATTGACCGTCACCGTCGGCGTCGTGAGCATGATCGAGTAGCCGTCGGCCGGCGCCTTCGCGAGCGCTTCCAGCGCGAGATTGCCCGCCGCGCCAGGCCGGTTTTCGATGACAACCTGCTGGCCGAGCTGCTCGCCGATCTTCGGCGTGAGCTGCCGCGCGACGATGTCGGCGCCGCCGCCGGGCGGAAATCCGACGAGCAGCCGCACGGGCCGGGCGGGATAGTCCTGCGCGGCGGCATGGCCCAGCGCGAGCGCGGCGGCGAGACCGATCCAGTGACGGGTGAGCACGACGTCCTCCTCAGTACGACGTCGCTTCGATATAGCACGTTTACACCGCGCGCCGGACTCAGTAGTTTTCATACCGGGTTTCGTTTTTCGAATAGTGGAGAGTATCGGGATGAATATCCATCAGCTGCGCGCGATCTGCGAAGTCGTGAAGCAGGGACTGCGGATGTCGACGGCGGCCGAAGCGCTGTTTCGCTCGCAGCCGGGGATCAGCCGCCAGATCCGCGAGATCGAGGAGGAGATCGGCGTGCAGGTTTTCCAGCGCAACAAGAACAAGATCCAGGCGCTGACGCCGGCGGGACGCGAAGTGGTGGCGGTGGCCGAGCGCATCCTGCGCGACGTCGAGAGCCTGCGCCTCATCGGCAAGGAGTATTCGAGCAACGACGTCGGCGAGCTCACGATCGCGACCACGCACACGCAGGCGCGCTATTCGCTGCCCGCTGCGATCGAAGCGTTCGCGCGCGAGTTCCCGAAGGTGCGCGTGACCTTGCGGCAGGGGGATCCGGCGCAATGCTGCGATCTCCTGGCGGGCGGCGAGGTGGACGTCGCCGTCGCGACCGAGACCTCGCGCTCGTACGCGGAGCTCCTGTCGCTGCCGGCCTACCGCGTGACGCGCTGCATCGTCGCGCGCCGCAACCACCCGGTGCTGAAGGAAAAGCGCCTCACGCTGGAGAAGCTCACCGAGTATCCGATCATCGCGTTCGACACCGCATTCAGCGGGCGGCGGCTCGTCGCCGAGGCGTTCTCGGACGCGGGCCTCACGCCCAATGTCGTGCTGAGTGCCGTGGACGCGGACGTGACCAAGGCGTACGTCGAGCGCGGCATGGGCATCGCGGTGCTCGCGAAGATCGCGGTCGATCCGAAGCGCGACACCGGACTGGGCGTGCGCGACGCCGACGACCTCTTCCGGGCGAGCGTGCTGAACGTGGTGATCCGCAGGCAGGCGTATCTGCGCAGCTACGTGTATGCGTTCATATCGGCGTACGCGCCGCACCTCTCGCGCAGCCTCATCCAGGACGCGCTCGGCGGCGCCAGCGTGGATACCCAGCGCATGAAAGCGGGGCTGCCGGAGCTCGCGCGCGCGGCGTGAGCGGCGCTCACTATCAGGAATCCGCAACCTGCTATGCGAAGTTCGTAATTGAGCCCGGCGCGCACGCTGGATAGCATCGAGCCGTTCACATCGAGGGGGAGCACCATGACCGTTACTTCAGCGTGCGCGGATTTCACCACCCGGCTCCGGTTCGAGGACATCCCGGCCGACGCGGTGAAATGGACGAAGTGGGGCATCCTGGATTGCACGGGCGTCGCGATCGCAGGCGCGGCGACGCAGCTCGCGGCCGTCATCCGCGACTATCTCGATTTTGTCGGTGGCAATCCCCAGTCGCGCATCATCGGGTTCGCCCGGAAAGCGAACGCGGTCGAATCCGCGCTGGCGAACGGCGCGCTCGCGCACGCGCTCGACTTCGATGACGTCGGCGGCTTCGGACATCCGACCGCCGTGCTCGCACCCGTCATCTACGCGCTGACCGATCTCACCCAACCGACGGGCAGGCAGGCGATCGAGGCGTACGTCGCCGGCTACGAGGTCGGCAACTGCCTCGCCGACCGCACGACGATGGGCAAGATCGACACCAAGAGCTGGCATCTCGGCTGGCATCCGACGGGTCCGTTCGGCGCGATCGCGGCGACCGCCACCGCGGCGCGGCTGCTAAAGCTCACGCGCGAGCAGACGATCAACGCGATGGGGATCGCAGCGTCCGAAGCGTGCGGGATCCAGAAGAACTTCGGCACCATGACCAAGCCCCTGCACGCGGGACTGGCGGCGCGTAACGGCGTCATGGCGGCGCTGCTCGCGCAGCGGGGTTACACGGCCGACGCCGACGCGCTCGGCGGCGAGCAGGGTTTCCTGCGCGCCTTCAAGGGGCCGGCCGACTACAGCGAGGAGCGGGTCTGCGCGAACCTCGGCAAGACGTGGGCGCTTTCCAAGGGGCTCATCATCAAGTGGTATCCCGCGTGCTGGTCCACGCACCGCGCGACGGCGGGCGCGATCGAGCTCGTGAAGGAGAACACGCTCGCGCCGGGCGACATCGAGACGATCGAAGTCGACCTGCGGTTGATCCCGCTGCTGCACACGAACCCGTCGACCGGATTGCAGGGCAAGTTCTCGATGCCGTTCAACCTCGCGCTCGGCATCCTGAACGGCTGGTCGCAGATTCCGGATTACACGCCGTCGCGCACGCAGGATGCGGAGCTCCGCGCGATCATGGCGAAAGTGCGCCACGTGCCCGATCCCGAGGACGGCAGCGTGAATCTCACGATCATCACCACCGACGGCAGGCGGTACACGAAGAACGTCAGGCACGCGCCGGGCGATCCGATCTTCGGGTTGCAGGAAGAGCGCACGCTGACGAAGTACCGCGCGTGTGCCTCGTATCGCCTGAAGCCCGAGGCCATCACGGCCGTCGAGCGCGATCTCCTGGATCTCGAGAACGTGCCGCGCCTTGCGCGCGTGCTGGACGCGCTCACGGACGTATCGAAAGACGTCAAAGAGGTGATGCCGGCGTGATGCAGAAGCGGGGGGAGGGGAAGACGACCGTCATCCGGCGCATCGGCGAGTACGTCGCGGCGCTCGGCTGGGAGGACGTCGACAGCAAGGTCGCGGACTACGCGAAGCGCATCCTGCTCGACAGCCTCGCGTGCGGGTACGGGGGGCTGCACAGCGAGCCCGCGCGGCTGGTGCGTCAGTCCATCAGTGAGCTCGAGTCCGACGGCGCGCAGGCGACGCTGCTCGGCATCGGGACGAAGGCGAACGCGCAGTTCGCGGCGCTCGCGAACGGCGTGGCGATCCGCTACCAGGATTACAACGACGTTTATTTCGGTCCCGCGTGGACCGCGCACCCGAGCGACACCCTCGCGACGGTGCTCGCGTGCGCCGAGTGGATGAACCGCTCGGGGCGCGATTTCCTGCTGGGGATGATCGCGGCGTACGAAGTCCAGTTACGCTTCTCCGACCTGCCGGTGGCCAGGAACCTGTGGCACCGCGGGTGGCATCACACGGCGGCGTGCTCGTATGCGGGCGCGGCGGGCGCGGGGCGGATGCTGGGCCTCAACGCGCTGCAGATCGGCAACGCGCTCGCGCTCTCCGGGGCGCGTGCGAACACCTTCTCCGAGATCCGTCACGGCGACATCGAGATGGACAAGGCGCTTTCCGCGCCGATCGTAGCGAGCCACGCGGTGCTGTATTCGCTGCTCGCGCGGCAGGGCTTCACCGGGTGCAGCACGCTGCTCGAAGGGCCGTATGGATTCGGCGCGGCGGTGGCGGGCGGCGTGGACGTGACGCCGCTCGTTCCCGAGCGCGGCGACTTCCGCATCATGAAGATCGGGCTCAAGCCCTACCCCGTCGAAGGCATGACGCCGGCGATGGTGCAGGCGGCGATCGAGTTGAAGCGCGAGCACGGGCTCGCGCCGGAAGAGATCGATTCCGTCCGCATCTTCGCCCACGAGGAGGCGGTCACCAAGCCGAGCTGGGACGAGCACAAATTCGCGCCGACGAGCAAGGAGACCGCGGACCACAGCTTCTACTACTGCGTCGCGGTCGGGCTCGTCGCGGGCGAGTGCACGTCGGCGCAGTTCACCGATCGCTGGCTGAAAGACCCGGCCGTCGCGAAGCTCATGAAGGTGAGCACGCTGGAGGCGAGGCCGGAGCTCACCGCGCTCTTCAAGAAAGGCGCGCGCCCCGCGGCGGTCGAAGTGAAGACGCGCCGCGGCGTGTTCCAGCGCGAGGTGCTCTATCCGAAAGGCGATCCCAACAACCCGATGACGTGGGCCGACGTCACGGAGAAGTTCATGACGCAGTCCGCCGGCATCCTCGACGAAACGACGGCGCGCGAGGTCGTGCGGCGGACGGCCGGGATCGAGCACGTAGCGAGCATCCGGGAATTCGCGGCGCTGCTCGGAGGTAAACGCACGCCTTCGTAGGCCGGGCGAAGCCCACCATTCGGGCTCGCGAAAAAGGGGCCAGGCTCGAATTTCCATAAATCGAGCCTGGCCCCTTTTTTTGGGTAGCATTGGCCACACCCATGTATTTCGATCTCCAGCTCTGGCGGCTCACCGCAGGCCTGCGTGCACGCATCGTGCTGGCGGTCGCGCTCGGCCTCGCCGCGCTCGCCGCGGGCATCGCGCGCTTCGGCTTCCTCGGCTGGTTCCTCGCACGCGTCTTCAACGGCGCGCCCCTGAACGATCTCGTGCTGCCGCTCGCGGGGGTGGCCGGCGCGATCGCCCTTCGCGCGGTCTTCGAGCACCTGCGCACGATGCTCGCGCACCGCACCGCCGCGGGCGTGCAGGAGCGGCTGCGCGGCATGCTGTTCGACAAGATCGTCGCGCTCGGACCGGGCTGGTTCGCGACCGAGCGCACCGGCGGGGTCATGCTCTCGATGGTCGACGGCGTCGAGCAACTGCAGAGCTTCTTCGGCCAGTACCTCCCGCAGGTCGCCGTCTCCGCGCTCGCGCCGTTCGCGATCTTCGCGTTCATGATGTGGTGGGACGTGCCGGTGGCGAGCGTCATGCTGGCGGCGGCGATCTTCACGCTCTTCCTCCCGAGCTTCGTGCATCGCGTGAGCCGGCGCGCGGCGGTCGCGCGGCAAGCCGCGTTCAAGTCGTACGGCGAGGAGTTCCTGGACGCGACCCAGGGTCTGCCGACGCTCGAAGCGTTCGGCCAGGCGAAAGCCTACGGCCGCATGCTGGCGGCGAAAGCGAAAGCGCTGTGCGACAGCACGCTGTGGGTGCTCGGCGTGACCGTGCTCACGCGCGCGTTCACGGACCTGGGCACCGCGCTCGGCGCCGCGGCCGCGCTCGCGCTGGGCGCGTGGCGCGTGACGCACGGCGAGATGAGCATGGAGGCGCTGCTCGTCGTGCTGATGGCGGGCACCGAGATCTTCCGGCCCCTGCGCGACCTGCGCACGGTGCTCCACCAGGGCATGAACGGACAATCGGCGGCGCAGGGCATACGCGCGCTCCTCGACGAGCCGATATCGGCGCCGGGCGCAGACGGGGCGTCGTTCGCGCGCGTGCGGGAATCCGTTTTCAACGGCGTCGAAAACGGGTCTTCGCCTGCGCCGGACACGAACGCCATCGCGTTCGAAGACGTGCGCTTCGCCTACCCCGGCGGACGCGGTGCCGCGCTCGAGGGCCTCACGTTCTCCGTCGCGCCGGGCGAGCGCGTCGGCATCGTCGGCCCGAGCGGGGTCGGCAAGTCCTCCATCGTGCGGCTGCTGCTGCGCTCGTACGATCCGCAGAGCGGCCCGGTGCGCATCGGCGGCGAGGACCTGCGCGGCGTCGATCCGGACGCGGTCCGCAGCCGCATCGCGGTCGTCGCGCAGGACACGTATCTCTTCTACGGCACGGTCGAAGAGAACATCCGGCTCGGCCGCCCGGACGCGAGCCGCGAGGAAGTCGAAGCCGCAGCGCGCACGGCCAACGCGCACGAGTTCGTCACGGCGCTGCCGGACGGCTATCGCACCGTGATCGGCGAGCGCGGCACGCGGCTCTCCGGCGGCCAGCGCCAGCGCCTCGCGATCGCGCGCGCCGTGCTGCGCGATGCGCCGATCCTCGTCCTCGACGAGGCGCTCTCGTCGGTCGATGCGGAGAACGAGGCCGTGATCCAGGAAGCGCTCGATCGGCTCATGCGCAGCCGCACGACGCTCATCCTCGCGCATCGCCTGTCGAGCGTGATCGCCGCGGACCGCATCCTCGTGCTCGAGCGCGGCCACGTCGTCGAGAGCGGCCGCCACGACGAGCTCATGCGCCACGACGGGCCGTACCGGCGTCTCATGGGCGAGCAGGCCGCGGCGAAGGGCGAGGCGGGCGCCCGGCAGATCGGCGCCGATTCGGACGCGCCCTCGGCGAGCGACACCGCGGCCGCCGCGCGCGCCGATCACCGCGAGGCGCGCATCGAGATCCGGGAGATCAGCGTTGACGCGGCGGACGTCGGCTGGCGCGCGACGATACTCACGCTCGCGGAGTTCATCCGCCCGTGGTGGAAGCAGCTCAGCGTCGTGGTGCTCCTCGGCATCGCGCGCGTCGCGGCGTTCATCGGCGTGGGCGTCCTCGGCGCGCTCGTCATCGCGTCGGTGAAAGGCGGCGCATGGCCGCAATCGCTGGTCGTCGCGCTGCTGGTGGTCGCGCCGATGGCAGGGCTGCTGCACTGGGGCGAGTCGTGGCTCGCGCACGACATGGCGTACCGGCTGCTCGCCGAGATGCGCATCGCGCTTTTCACGAAGCTCGAAGCGCTCGCGCCGGCGTTCCTGCTGGAACGCCGCTCGGGAGACCTCCTGGCGCTCTCCACGCAGGACATCGAGACGGTCGAATACTTCTTCGCGCATACGGTGGCGCCGGCGTTCGTCGCGGTGCTCGTGCCGTGCGCCGTGCTCGCGACGCTCGGCATCACCGCGGGGCCGCTCGCGCTCGCACTGCTGCCCTTCCTCGCGTATGCGGGGCTCTCGCCGTGGATCGGCCGCCGCCGCATCGACCGCATGGGCTCGGAAGCGCGCGACGCGCTCGCGCAGCTCGGCGCGCACGTGACCGAGACGATACAGGGCTTGTCCGAGCTCATCGCGTTCCAGGCGACGGCGCAGCGGCGTGAGCAATTCATGGCGCTCGTGCGACGCTACCAGAGGACGCGGCTCGCGCTGCTCGAGGACCTCGCGCGCCAGACCGAAGCGCTGGAAGTGGCGACGGGGCTCGGCGGGCTCGCCGTCGCGACCGCCGGCGCCTATGCCGCGGCGCACGGGTGGATCGAGCCGACGCTGCTGCCGCTCCTCATCCTGATCTCGGTCGCGGCGTTCCTGCCGGTGTCCGAGATCGCGCAGGTGAGCCGGCAGCTCGCCGACACGATCGCGTCCACGCGGCGGCTGCACGTCGTGCACGCCGAGCCGGTGCGGCTCACCGACGGGCCGCTCGCGCCGCCGGTCACGCGCGGGGGCTCCTCGCTGCAATTCGACGACGTGCGGTTTACCTATCCGAGGCGGCGCAGGCCCGCGCTCGCGGACGTGTCGTTCGAAGTGCCCGCCGGGGCGACGGTCGCGCTGGTCGGGCCTTCGGGCGCGGGGAAGACGACGATCGCGAACCTGCTGCTGCGCTTCTGGGACCCCGACGAAGGGTCGGTACGCATCAACGGCATGGACCTGCGCACGCTCACGCTCGACGCGCTGCGCCAGCGGATCGCGCTCGTGGCGCAGGACACCTATCTCTTCAACGACACGCTGGAGGCGAACGTGCGGCTCGCGCGGCCGGGCGCGTCGCAGGCGGAGGTCGCGCGGGCGCTGGAGCAGGCGGCGCTGTCCGAGTTCGTGGCGGGCTTACCGCACGGGTTGCAGACGCGGGTCGGGGAGCGGGGCGTGCAGCTTTCGGGCGGCCAGCGCCAGCGCATCGCGATCGCGCGGGCGTTCCTGAAGGATGCGCCGATCCTGATCCTGGACGAAGCGACCTCGCACCTCGACGCGCTCAGCGAAGCGCACGTGCGGGCGGCGCTCAGCGCGCTGATGGTCGATCGCACGACGGTGGTGATCGCGCATCGGCTCTCGACGATACGCGCGGCGGACCTGATCGTGGTGCTCGACGGGGGCTTGGTCGTGGAGAGCGGCACGCACGCGCAGCTCGTCGCGCGGCGCGGCGCCTACGCGCGGCTCGTCGACCGGCAGATGACGCTGGTGCAGGCGCGGAGCGGCACGCTTGCCGTCTAGCTCCCGCGCCGGGACTGCCGCGTCGGAGCGGCGCTCTTCGAAGGCCCTTCGGCGATCGCGGTCTCGATGCTGTCCTCGACCAGATGCTTGATCACCCGCACCGCGTCGCGGTCGTTGATCTCGTCGTCGATCGTGCCGCTGGGCCGGCAGACGACGTCGGCGTTGCGAACGACCGCTTTCCAGTCGATTCCGCCGCTGCGACGCACCCACACCCCCGAATAGTCGTAGACGAGGTCGCCGAGCGTGTAGCTGCCGCTGAAAATGGTGTTCATCTTGCCCTTCCATCCATGCAGGCGGAGGTCCCGCATGTGGAGGGCTATGCTACCGGGCGGCCGCGCCGGCCCGCGCGCGGAGAAGCGGCCGTTTTCCGGTCCATTTCCGCCGGTCTCACCGCCCGGCGGCCGGGTGGAGGTTGAGCTCCGCCCAGTCGAGCTCCTGCTCGATCTGCTGGTAGGCGGCGTCCCCGATCGTGCCCGCGGCGCGCAGCGCGAGGAGCCGACGGCGCTCGGCGGCGATGGCCTGCCACAGCACGTCGGCGTCGATCGGGCCCTCGGCGAGGTCGGCGCGGTCTTCGCCGCCGTCCGCCTCGCGCCGCGCTTCCGCGCGCCGCAGCCGCAGCTCGTAACGGCGCCTGACCAGCCCCGACACGGGCGTGTCCGGCGCCGACGCGAGCGCGGCGAGCGCCGCGCGCAGCACCTCCGCGCGCGCGAGGTGCACTTCGCGCTCGACGGTGCCGTCGTCCTCGAGGCCGAGCCCCAGCACGAGGGGGCGCAGCGTCATGCCCTGGAGAACGAGCGTCACGAGCACGACCGCGAACGAGCAGAACAGGATGAGGTCGCGATAGGGGAACGCCGCGGCGCCGCCGTCCCCGGTCGGGAGGGCGAGAGCCGCCGCGAGCGTCACGATGCCGCGCATTCCGCACCAGCCCACGAGCGCGGCGGCGCGCGGGGTGAGACCGACCGCCTCGGCCGGGCACGGCTCACCGGGCGCGCGCGGCCGGCAGCGCCAGCGGTCCGCTGCCGCGACGCCGATCACCCACGCGAAGCGCGCGACGATCACGGCGCCCGAGACGGCCGCGGCGATCCACAGGTACTCGACGAGCGTGCCCTGGTCGAGCTGCCCAACGATCGACCGGAGCTGCAATCCCACGAGGATGAAGGCGAGCACGTTGAGGATGAACACCGCGACTTCCCACACGGCGTAGGAGGGGATGCGGACGCGCGCCGGGGTGACTTGCGGCGCGCGTCGCGCGGCGGTCATGGCGAAGACGACCATCGTCAGGATGCCCGACAGTTGCAGCCGCTCGGCGAGGATCCACACGGCGAACGCGGTGACGAACTGCACGATCACGGCGGTCGAGACGTCGTCGACCTTCGCGAGCACGGCGACGATCGCACGCGCGAGCACGTAGCCCAGCACGAGGCTGCCGATCACGCCGAACACGAGCAGCCCCGCGACGTTCCAGCCGAGCGCGAAGCCCGAGACCGACGCGATGATCGCCAGGCGATAGACGAGGAGCGCGCTCGCGTCGTTGAAGAGGCTCTCGCCTTCGAGGATGACGAGCAGGCGGTGCGGCGGCCTCAGTTGCTTGAGAACTGCGGTGGCCGCGGCCGCATCGGGCGGCGCGACGATGGCGCCGAGCGCGATCGCGGCGGCCCACGGCATGTCCGGCACGAGGAGACGGCACGTCCACGCCACCGCGGCGACGGTCAGCGCGACCGCGCCGAGCGCGAGCCCCGCGACCGGCCTCCAGTTCGCGCGCAGGTCGCGCTGCGAGGCGTCGAACGCCGCGTCGAGCAGCACGGGCGCGACGAAGAGCGCCAGCGCGAGCTCCGGGTTCAGCACGAGCGTCGGCGTGCCGGGAATCACGGCGAGCGCGGCGCCCGCGAGCGCGACGAGCGCGGGATACGGCGTGCCGATGCGGCGCGCGAAGGCGGCCAGACCCGCGCCGACCAGCAGCAACCCGATGACTATCTCGAAGACGACCATCGCCCGCCCCGAAAACCATGTGCGTCACAGTTTCGCACGGGCTCGCGAACAGCGCCGTGGTGTACTCGAGCGACTACACGTTCATCTAGCAAGCAATTCGTCACCCCGGCGAAGGCCGGGGTCCAGGCGAGCTTGACTCTGGATTCCGGCCTTCGCCGGAATGACGGAGTACCGCGAACCTATGATCCCGATCACTCGGGCTGGATGCCCGCGGCCTTGATCACCTTCGTCCACTTCGCGATCTCCGACTTGAGATACGCCGCGAACTCGGCCGGCGTGCTGGGGAGCGGATCGAGGCCCTGGTTCTTGAGCGCATTGACCACTTCGGCGTCGCGCAGCGCCCGGCCGATCTCCGCGTCGAGCTTGTTGACGATCGCCGCGGAGGTCGCGGCCGGCGCAAGCATGCCGTACCAGTTGCTGGCTTCGTATCCGGGCACGCCGGACTCCGCGACGGTCGGGATGTCCGGGGCGGACGGCGAGCGCTTCGTCGTGGTGACGGCGATCGCGCGCACGCGGCCGGCCCTGATCTGTGGCAACGCGCCGGGAAGCGCGCCGACGGCCATCTGGATGCGTCCCGCCATGACGTCGGTGAAGGCGAGCGGCGCGCCCTTGTACGGGACGTGGGTCATCTTCACGTTCGTCATGAGCTTCAGCAGCTCGCCGGAGAGGTGCGTCATCGTGCCGGTGCCGCCGGAGCCGAAGTTGAACTCGCCCGCTTTCGAGCGCGCGAGCTCGACCAGGTCGGACACGGTTTTCACCGGCAACGAAGGCTGCACGACGATCACGTTGGGCGTGGAAGCGACGAGGCCGACTGCCGCGAAATCCCTCACGGGATCGAACGGCAGATGCTTCTGGAGGCCCGCGCTCACCGCGAGCGAGCCCGCCGTCACGAACACCGTGTAGCCGTCGGGCGGCGCCTTGGCGACGATCTCCGCGCCGATCATGCTGGCCGCACCGGGACGGTTGTCGGCGACGAACTGCACGTTCATGTTCTCGCCGAGCTTCCTGCCGACGATGCGCGCGACGATGTCCACCGCGCCGCCCGGCGGGAAACCCACGACCATCCTCACCGGTTTGGCGGGATACGCCTGTGCGGCCATGAGCGGGGACGAAGCCGCGCCTGCGGCGAACGCAACGAGGAGGGCTGTGCAAGAAAAACGATACGGCATACTCGAACCTCGGGTTGTGAGCGAAACGCTATTCCAGCCTGATGCCGCTGTCCTGCACCACCTTGCGCCAGCGGCGGGACTCGACGGCGATGAACTGCGCGAACTCGTCGGGCGTGGTGCGCTGCGGCTCGGCGCCGTCCTCCCTGAGCTTTTCGACGACGTCGGGACTGCTCATCGCCTTGATCAGCTCGGCATTGAGCAGGCTCACGACCGGCGCGGGCGTGCGTGCCGGCGCGACCCACCCGAAGAACGGTGCATAGTCGAAACCCGGCGCGCCCTGTTCGGCGACGGTCGGCAGGTTCGGATAGACCTTCGAGCGCTGCAGCGTGGTGACGCCGAGCGCGCGCAGCTTGCCGGACGTCACGTACGCGCCAACGCTCAGCACGCTCGCCATCGTCACCGCGGTCTCGCCGCCGAGCATGGCCGACAGCGCGGGACCGGCGCCCTTGTAAGGCACGTAGACGACATCGATTTTCGCGACGGTAAAGAACCACACGGCCGCGAGATGGGTCGCGGTGCCGAGCGGCGCGCCGCCGTAGTTGATCTTGCCGGGGCGCGCACGCGCGAATGCGATGAATTCGCGCGGCGTCTTCACCGGCATCGAGGGATGCACGACCAGGAGCGAGGGCGAGCGCGTCAGCAGCGCGATGGGCGCGAAGTCCTTCTGCGTATCGGGGAGCGTTCTCGACGCGGGCTGCGGCACGGTGAACGACGCGTTGACCGCGAGCAGGGTGTAGCCGTCCGGGGGCGATTTCGCGACGAGGTTGTAGGCGTCCGCGCCGCCCGCGCTCGGCCGATTCTCCACGACGAACGGACGCCCGATGCTCTCGCTCACCTTCTGCGCGGAGAGCCGTGCCTGGATGTCGACGCCGCCGCCGGGTGCGACCGCGACGATGATGCGCACCGGTTTCGAGGGATAGTCGGCCGCAGCCGCGGCGCACGGGCATGCGAGCGCCGCAACGAGGAGGCTACTTGTCCTCATCGGGCGCGCCGTCGAAGAAGAAGCGGCCGACCTTGACCGCCGTGACCCACGGCTTCTCGCGGCCTTCGACTTCCATGCGGAACTCGACTTCGACGCGCAGCGACCCGTCGGGCCGCGGCTCCACGCCGACGAGCTTGGAGCGCGCGCGGATACGCGAGCCCGCACGGCACGGATCGAGGAAGCGTATGCGGTCCCAGCCCTGGTTGAGCGAATAGCTGCGCGGATACCGGCTGTAGGCGGAGACGCCGCGCGAGAGCCGCGGCATGAGGGCGATGCCCATGTTGCCGGGCGCGATCGTGCCGCCGAACTTCGAGTGCTTCGCGCGCTCCGGATCGCTGTGCAGCCACGTGTTCTCGCCGCTGATCGCGACGAAATCGTCGATCAGCTTCTGGTCCACGACGAACCACTCGCCGGGCGCCGCTTCCTGCCCGATCTCGGCGCGCATCGCTTCGAGCACCGAGTCCCTCGACAACGTTTCAGCCATGCCTCACTCCAGTAAGATCAGCGCATCGGCGGCCGCCACACCGAGCTCTGCGGGCCGCACCAGCACCGGGTTCAGATCCATTTCCACGAGACGCTCGCGTGCGAGCCACGCGAGCTCCGATACCGTCACCAAGGTTTGCGCGAGCGCATCGACGTCGCGCGGCGGCTGTCCGCGCACCCCCTTGAACAGCGCGGACGCCCTCAGCTCGCCGATCATCTCGCGCGCGGTGTCCAGCCCGAACGGTGCGATGCGATACGTCGTGTCGCGCAGCGTCTCGGCGAGGATGCCGCCCAAACCGAAGGCGACGACGGGACCGAAGACGGGATCGCGCACGACCCCGATGATGGTTTCGACACCGTTGGGAATCATCTCCGAGACGAGCACGCCGGCGAGCGTCGCGTCGGGCACCGCACGGCGGGCATTGGCGACGACCTCCGCGCACGCCTGCTCGAGCTGCCCCTCGTCCGCGACGTTCAGCTTCACCGCGCCGATGTCGGTCTTGTGCGCGATCTGGGGCGAGACGATCTTCACCGCGACGGGGAAGCTCAAGCCCGCCGGCAGCTTGAATTCGCGCGCATCCGCAGGCAGCACGACGTCGCGCGTGACCGTGACGCCCGCTTCAGCGAGCAGCCGCTTGGCCGCGTGCTCGTCGAGCGTGACCTTGCCCGCAGGCAAGGCCGGAAGCGCCCGCAGCGCCGGCACGTGCTCGGCCAGCAGCCGCTCGCGATTCGCCCGCACCGCGCTGTAGTCCGCGACCGCGGCCATAGCCGCGGCCAGCCGCCGCGGCGATGCAAGCACCGGGATGTGCGCGTCGCACAGCAGCGCGCGGCCTTCGCCGGTCATCGTCGGCGGCAGCGCGGAGAACACGTACACGGGCTTGCCGGCCGGATTGCGCGCGCCGATGACCGCGCGCGACGAATCGCCCATCGTGTCGCCCGACGCGGTCGCCATGAAAATACCGAGCTGGTCGACGCCGGGGTCCGCCAGAAGCGCCTCGATGCATTGCACGAGGCGCGGCATGTTCGATGCCTTGAAAAAACCCGCGGTGAAATCGACCGGATTGTTGATCGACGCGATGGCGGGCAGGCTCTCCTTCAGCACCGCGCGCGTGGCTTCGGTCAGCGGGCCGAGGGTGAGGCCGTAGTCGTCGGCGGCGTCGGAAAAGCCCACGAGCGCGCCGCCCGAGCCGCTCATCACCGACACGTTCCGGCCCGGCGCGAGCCGTCCGCCCAGCACCGATTGCAGCGTGTCGGTCGCGTCTCCGATGTCGTGCGCCTCGATCGCGCCGCATTGCCTGAACGCCGCACGGTAGACGTCGTACGAGGCCGTCAGGAATGCCGTATGCGATGCCGCTGCACGCACGCCCTGCTGCGTGTTGCCGGCCTTGACCACCACCAGCGGCTTGCCCGCGGCGAGCGCGCGCTTCGCGGCCGCCATGAACGCGCGGCCGTCATTGAGACCTTCGAGGTAGGCGAAGATGACGCGCGTGCCCGGATCGTCCACGAACGCATCGATCAGCTCCGGCACCTTGATGTCGCTCTCGGCGCCGCTCGCGACGAGATAGCGGAAGCCGATGCCCGCCTGGCCGGCGTTGATCACCATGCTGTTGCCGTAGCCGCCGCTCTGTATCACCGCCGACACGGGGCCGGGCACGAGATCGGGCGGGCGCGTGATGCTGCCGAAGCCTGCGAAGACCCGCTCGTGGATGTTCACGAAGCCGAGACAGTTGGTGCCGATGATGCGCACGCCGCCGGCGCGCGCCGCCTCGAGCATCCTGCGCTCCCGCGCTTCGCCTTCGGGACCCATCTCCCGGAACCCGCCGCCGAGCACCACGGCGAAACCGATGCCCGTGCGGCCGCATTCGGCAATGACGTCGGGCACGTGCGCGGCCGGCAGCGCGATGACCGCGACGTCGCACGGCCCGTCGATATCGGCGAGCGACGCATGGCACTTGTGCCCGCCGATCTCGGCGTACTTCGGATTGACCGGATAGACGCCGCCCTTGTAGCCGTGCCGGTCGAGCGCGAGCACCGTCTGGCGGCCGGGGCGGGTGGCGTCGGTGTTTGCGCCCACGATCGCGATGCCGCGCGGGCTGAACATGCGGCTGAAGTCGGTCCGGGGCATGATCAGGACGCCGCCGCGCCGGTGCCGATGACCGCTTCCGCGCCGCGCAGCTTGATGATCTGGGTGTGGTAGATCTCCGCGCACACGTCGCCGCCGCTGCGCACCGCGCAATACACGGTGATCCAGTGGTTCTGCTTCTTCTCCCACTTCGCCGTCGGCACGGTGAGGATGTGCACGGAGTCGCCGACGCGCAGCATCTTGTGGATCACCGCCTTCGTCCCGCTGTGCACGGCGTTGTCGCCGATGAACTGGTTGTTGTAGCCGAGCTGCACGAGGCGCAGCACCTGCGCGGGATGGATCGGCGGGCGCTCGCCTTGCGTATAGATCGGCAGGTCGTCCTCCAGCACATGCTGCCACTCGGCATTGTCGGCGGCCGCGAGCGTGACGTTCAGCGAGCGGTACGGCTTGTTCACGATGACCGTGTCCCACGTGCGGCGCTGCGTGACCGGGCCTACCCACTCGTTCGGCCGGAGATTCGCGGCGGCATCGACGGCGGGAAACGGATCGGGGACGTACGTCTGCATCTTCGCCGCGATCTCGTCGTTCATGGTCTCGTTGTACGCGGTCACTTCGTACGCACGCTCGCGCTCGCGTCCGGGAATCGGCAGCGTCTCGATGCGCAGGCGGTCGCCTTCGCATACCGGCCTGGTGAACTTCACCTCGATCACCGCGCGTCCGAGCCACGCTTCGCCGAGCGAGCCGACCAGCGCGCGCGTCATGTTGCCGTAGTTGGCGACGCCGAGGACGAACGCGCCGCGGAACCCGAGCTTCTTCGGCAGCTCGTTCTCGTGCATGCGGTTGTGCGAGCGATGGTCCGCCTGGTGCGCGACCACGAAGTAGGGTTTGCCGATCTCGTACTGCTGTCCTGCGGTCATGCATGTTCTCCTGTTGCTTCGGCGATGAACGCGAGCGTCGCGTCCGCGCACGGGTCGGCGTGGCTCGCGGCCACGTGGTACGAATTGCCCGGCACCACCATGAGCCGCGAATTCGGAATCTTCTCCTGCCACTCGCGCGTCGCCTCCACCGAGCCGAGCGCGCTGTCCTCGGTGACGATGACGAGCGTCGGACATTGAATGCGGGGAAGGTCGCCGCTCACGTCCGAGTACGAGATGTTCTCGATCCAGCCCATGTGCGTGGAGTCCGGGGTGCGGGCCATGAACTTCGCCCACCACGCCGCGCCTTCCGGCGGGAACGCACTGCCCAGGCGCTTGACCATGCGCTCGCGCGCGGACGTTTCGAAGTTGCTGTCCTCGCAGAACTTCAGACGCTCCGCCAGCTCTTCGGGGCTCGGCGTGCGCTGCGGCACCGGCGTGCCGACGGCGGTGAGCGTGATGACGCGCTCCGGATGCCGGCCGGCGAGCGCCCGCGCGATCGTTCCGCCGAGCTTGGCGCCGACCAGATGGAAGCGCTGCGCGCCCAGCGTATCCATGAGGCGCAGCAGGTCGTCGAGCACGAGGTCGAGCGTCCACGGGAAATCGCGCGGCATGGGCGTCGAATCGCCGAAGCCGCGCATGTCGGGACGCACGACGCGGAAGCGCCGCGCGAGCTTCGGCGCCCACGCGAACCACGACGCGCCGCTCTCCGCGGTGCCGTGGAGCAGCAGGATCGTCTCCGGCGTCGTCCACGGGTCGGTGTAGTCGTCGACCCGGTAGTGCATGTGCACGCCGGGGGAAAGCTCGAACGCGGGCATCGCAGGGGTCCTCGGTGGTGACGACGAAATGTGGAGGCGCACGGGGGTGACCGCGTGCGCATGACCCGATCATGCCTCAAGTCGTGCGCTATTTGTGATCACATACCGGACGTTCGCGCGGCGTCGTCCGCCTTTTGTTGCTAGCATCGCGCGACGAACCCAAGTGAGGAGTAGCGCGATGGGCATGACGATCACGGAGAAGATCCTCGCGCGCAAGACCGGCCGCGACAAGGTGAGCCCGGGCGATCTCGTGACGGTGGAGGTCGACACCGTCGTCCTCGTGGACACGATGTTCGCGCCGGTGCGCTGGCGCACGGTGAAGAAGCTCGATCGCCCGGAGCGCGTCGTCGTCGTGCTCGACCATCGCGCGCCGGTGCCGGATCGCGCGGGGGCGGCCAGCCACCAGACCGCGCGCGCGTTCGCGAAGCAGTTCGGCATCGAGCGCGTGCACGACATCGGCTACGACCAGGGCATCAGCCACCAGATCGTCGCGGACAAGGCGTATGCGCTGCCCGGCACGCTGCTCGTGTGCAGCGATTCGCATACGGGAAGCGCGGGCGTCTTCAACTGCCTCGCGCGCGGGGTGGGCGTGCCCGACGTCGTGTACGCGGCGACGATCGGCGAGACGTGGTTCATCGTGGGCGAGACGATCCGCTACGAGCTCGAAGGCAGGCTGCCGGCGGCGGTTACGATGAAGGACGCCTTTCTCCAGATCGCCGGCAAGTACGGCGAGCACACGAACACGAACGTCGAGTACGGCGGCAGCGCGCTGCCCGATCTGTCGATCAGCGCGCGCAAGACGCTGACCACGATGTCGACCGAGCTTTCGGCGGATTTCGCCGTGTTCGATCCGGACGACGCGATGGAAGCGTGGATCCGCGAACGCACCGATGCGCCGTTCGAGACGTTCCGGGCCGACGCGGACGCGAAATACAAGGCGGTGCGGCGAGTCGACCTCGGGACGCTCCAGCCGCTCGTCGCGTTTCCGGACGCCGTGGTGAACAACTCGCAGCCCGTCGCCGCCGCGGCCGGCACGCCGATCGACCAGGCGTTCGTGGGCTCGTGCGCGAACGGCACGCTCGAAGACCTCGCGCTCGCAGCCGAAGTGGTGAAGGGCAGGCGCGTCGACCCGCGCGTGCGCTTCATCGTGACGCCGGCCTCGCAGGCGGTGTATCGCGCGGCCGCCGAGGCGGGGATCGTCACGACGCTCGTCAACGCGGGCGCGGTGGTGACGGCCTCCACGTGCGGCGCGTGCGGCGGCACGCACATGGGCGTGCTGGGCGACGGGGAGACGTGCATCACCGCGTCCACGCGCAACTTCAAGGGGCGCATGGGCCACAACGGCGCGCGCATCTACATGGGATCGCCGGCGACCGTCGCCGCCTCGGCGATCCGCGGCGTCATCACCGATCCGCGGGAGCTCCTGCAATGAAGCTCGAATTCGAAGCGCGCGTCTGGAAATTTCCGGACAACATCAACACCGACCTCATCCTCCCGAGCGGATCGATCTTCCTCTCGCTCGAAGAGCAGGCGAAACTCGTGTTCCAGGCGAACCGTCCCGGCTGGGCGCAGGACGTGAAGCCCGGCGACATCATTCTCGGCGGGAAGAACTTCGGCATGGGCTCGAGCCGTCCGGCGTCGCGGTCGCTCAAGAACCTCGGCATCGCGTGCCTCGTCGCCGAGTCGATCAACGGGCTCTTCTTCCGCAACTGCGTCGCTTACGCGTTTCCGGCGATGGAGTGTCCGGGCGTCACGGAAGCGTTCGCGGAAGGGGACGTCGCGCGCGTGAATTTCCTCTCCGGCGCGGTGAGTAACGTGACGAAGGGCACGACGCTGAAGGCGAAGATGCTGCCGGAGAAGCTGCTCGACGTGCTCGACGCGGGAGGGATTTTTCCGTTGCTCGAGCGCAAGGGAATAATCGAACCGGCGGCCGAGCGTTAAAGGCCCGTAGGGTGCGTCGCGGACGCACCGCCAAACCCGATCAAAGTCCCTTGCTCACGAACTGCGCCGGAAACGTCTTCTGAAGCTGTGCGACCTTCGGCGCATCGTGCACGACGATGTACGGGTGCGAGGGATTGCGAGCGGCGAAGTCCTGGTGATACGCCTCCGCTTCGTAGAACGCTTTCAGCGGCGCGACCTCGGTCACGATGGGCTTCGCGAACGCCTTCGCGGCGTTGAGCTGCGCGACGTACGCCTGCGCCACCTTCTTCTGCTCGTCGTTCGCGTAGAAGATCGCCGACCGGTACTGCGTTCCGACGTCCGGTCCCTGCCGGTTCAACTGCGTGGGATCGTGCGCGACCGAGAAGAAGACGCGCAGCAGTTGTCCGTAGGTGACCTGCGACGGGTCGTAGGTGATGCGCACCGACTCCGCGTGCCCGGTCCGTCCCGAGCCGACGACCTCGTACTTCGCGGTATCGGCGTTCCCGCCTGAATATCCGGACACCACGTTCGTGACGCCTTTCAGGTGCTCGAACACGGCCTCGACGCCCCAGAAGCAGCCGCCGGCGAGCACCGCGGTCTCGGTGCGTTTCGCCGGCGCGACGGGGGCATCGACCGCGGGCGCGGGCAGCGGTCCGGCCGCGAAGGAAGCGCCGGCGGTGAAGACGAATGCCGCGAGGGCGGCGGCGAGTTTCTGTCTGGCGAACATAGCTGTCTCCTGTGGTAGGCGGGGATACGCGCCGGCGCGCATTTCGGATGTGGCGACCGCGAACGTGCTTTAGTCGCAGCGACGTACCGGTCCTTACAGCGACCCGCTTGTATCAGAACGGGGCGCGGGCCGCGAGTTCCGCGGCCGGCGGGGCAGGCGTGTCAATCGGGCCGGACATCGCGCACGTTGCCGACGGATTCCAGCTCTGCGAGCTGGGCGAAGAGGCGCTCCGCCGCGGGCAGCGACGCGGTGAGCGTCAGGAATTTCTGCCGCAGCTCCTCGAGGCTCAAAGGCCGCGACGGCATCCCCGGAAAGTCGCTCAGCGCCTGCACGAGCTTGCGCCCGTCCTTGAGCGTGACGGTGAGCCGCGTCGCCTTCTGGTTGCCCTCGTTCCCCGCCAGCACTTCGAGCTTCACCTTGCGCGCGAGCGCGCGGACGGCTGCGTCGTCGAGCGACGCTTCGGAGAACGAGCCCGGGTCCTTCGGATCCTTGTAGAACGCCACCGCCACGTTAAACGGCGCGCTGTACTGCGCCATCATGAGGTCCTGCGGCTCGGGGATGTCGTGATGGCTCACCATCTTCTCGCTGCTCTCGACCGTGACCGCTTCGACGTCCTCGCCGGCGATGCCGTGCTGCGCCTTCAGCGCGAGCACCGCCGTCACCGGCACGTGCGACGTGCTGTGGCAGGCGTAGCGCTTGAGCGAGGCGGTGAGCGTGTGCCAGTCCTTCCCGAGCCCCTGGATCAGCAGCGCCGGATCGGCGTCGCGGCAGTAGACGTTGAGGAAGCCGTACTTGCCTTCGAGCACCGTGGCCGGCCCCGTGTAGCCGTCGCGTGCAAGGCCGGCGGCGATGACGCCGCCTTCGGCCGCGCGGCCCAGGTGCAGGCGCTTCACCATGCCGCCGCCGCCTTTCGAGAATTCCAGCAGTCCCGAGCAGAGCGAGCCGCCGATGCCGAGCGCGTTCGTGAGGCGGTCGGCGTCTAGATCCATCAGGCGGCCGGCCGCGACCGCGCCGCCGAAGACGCCGACGAGGCCCGGTGCGTGGAAGCCGACTCTCTCGATCGACTCGTGTCCGGCGCGCGCGATGCGCGACATCGCTTCGGAGGCGGCGACGACCGCGGTGATCAGGTCCTTGCCGCCTTTCCCGCGGCCCTGCGCGACCGCGACGGCCGGCGTGCTCGCGCCCGCCCCCGAATGCGCGCCCGTGCTCGGGTGATACGCGCAGTCGAGCTCGAACGCGTGGGCGAGCGCGCCGTTCGCGAGCGCCGCCATGGGCGCGCGCACGCGCAGATCGGTACCCCACACGATCGCGTTGCCGGGCGCGCTCGTCCTGCGCACGTACTCGGTGACGATCCGGCTCCAGGGGAACCGCGCGCCGTACGCGGACGCCGCGACCGTGTCGATGATGACCGCCTTCGCGCGCTCGACGACGGCCGGCGGGATGTCCTCGTATTTCAGACCGACCGCGAACTCGGCGAGCGCGCGTGCGGCGGGTTGTGCGTTCGTGTTCATGCCGTTGCTTCCTTCATGCGCGCGAGCCGCGCCTTGATGTAGGGTTTCTCGCCGCCGAGCGCGACCATCTCGCGCAGGAACTCGGGCAGCGGCGGATTCGTCAGCGTCCCGCCGGTCGTGAGGTTGCGCGTCACGCCGGATCTCACGTCGACCTCGATCGTGTCGCCGTTCTTCACGAATTCGAGGATGCCGGGGCTCGCGATCACGAGGAGCCCGCCGGCGATGGCGCTCCTGAAGAAGACGCGGCCGAAGGATTCCGCCATGACGGCGCCGATGCCGAGTCCCAGCAGCGCGAGGTGCACCGGCGTCGACGAGCCCGCGCCGAAGTTGCGGCCCGCGACCACGATGTCGCCGGGCTTTACCTTCGCGCCGAACTCGGCGTCGAGCTGCTCGAGGCAGTGCGCCGCCTGCTCCTTCACCGGCAGGTGCGCGTACATCTTGCGGCGGATGAGATCGGTGTTGATGTCGTCCTGCGGGAACCGCCACACCGTGCCTTTGATGTTCATACAGCCTCCAGTTGCCGAGCCGTCATGCCTGCGGCATCGATCACTTGAACGCCTGTCCCTTCGCCTCGAGAATTTCCTGCAACGCCTCCACGCCCATCCACAAGCCGGGCATGCCGCCGGGGATCGCTGCGACTTCCATCGCTTCCAGCACTTCTCTCGGGGTCGCGCCGAGCGTCAGCGCCCGCTCGGAATGTATGCGGACGCCGCGCTGCGCTCGCAGCGCGCAGGTGATGCCGACCATGATGAGCTCCTTCGTCTTGCGCGGCAGCGCCCCGTCGCGGCCGAACGTGGCGTCCACGTAGATGCCTTTGAGCTTCTCGAAGTATTCCGGGTCCAGCCTGGCAATGACGTCGTAAGCCTTGTTCTCGGTGCCGAGAGACGCCTGCTCGAACGCTTCCTGTGCGTTGGATGTCATTGCTGTGTCTCCTGGAGGTACCTCTGCGGATTCGCGATCCGCCCTTCGAGCGCGGACGCGGCCACGGTCGCGGGGGAGGCGAGCCAGATCTCCGCCTTCGGTCCCATGCGGCCTTCGAAGTTGCGCGTGATGCTGGTGATCGCGACGTCGCCCGGCGCGAGCACGCCGCCGTGCAGGCCGGGGCACGCGCCGCAGTTGGCGCTCGTCACGATCGCGTTCGCGTCGTTCAGGATCTCGATGTAGCCCGCCCTGATCGCGGCGTTCAGCACTTCGCGCGAGCCGGGCGTCACGATGAAGCGCACGTCCGGGTGCACCTGGCGGCCTTTGAGCACGCGCGCGGCCGCGGCGATGTCTTCCAGCCGTCCGCTCGCGCACGAGCCGAGATACGCCTGGTTGATGTGCGTGCCTGCGACTTCGGACACCGGCTTCACGTTGTTCGGCGCGTGCGGCGCGGCGACCTGCGGCTCGAGCTTCGAGACGTCGAACTCGTGCACCTGCTCGTATTCGAAGTCGCCGTCGGTCTCGAAGACGGTGAACGGCTGCTTCGCGCGCGGTGTGCACCAGGCGAGCGTCGTCGCGTCCGGCTGCACGTACGAGCACATCGCGCCGATCTCGGTGCCCATGTTGCAGAGCGTGAAGCGCATGTCCATGCCGACGCCGCGCACGTACGCGCCGCCGAACTCGACGCCCCGGCCGAGCGCGCCGCGCTGTCCCATCCGGCCGTTGACGTGCAGCGCCACGTCGCGGCCGTAGACGCCGGGCTTGAGCGTGCCGTCGATCTTCACGAGATCGACGCGCGGCACGTCGAGCCAATAGCGGCCCAGCGCGAAGAGCGAAAGCATGCCGCCGGCGAGCGAGGCGGCGAACGCGCCCACCGCGCCCATGGTCGGGGTGTGCGAGTCGCGCAGCGCGATGACGGTGCCGGGACCGACGACCCCGCGCTCGGTCATGACGAGGTGCGAGATGCCCGCGCCGGGATCGGCGACCGGGATGCCGCGCGAGGTGAACACTTCGCGCCAGCGCTTCTGCCCGTGCGCGAACGCCGCCGAAGGCGCGGGCGCCGCGTGATCATGGAACACGAACATGCGGTCCTTGATCGGGAAGTCCTTCACGCCGAGGTCGGCGAGGTCCGCCTCGAAGCGGTCGACTTCCTCGGCGTTGTACGAGATCCCGAACGCGAAAACGTCGGGCTCGATCTCGAGGAACTCGCCGGGGGAGACCGTCTCCGGTCGGGGGTGGGCGTGATCGCGAAGGATTTTTTGCAGGGCGTGCAGGCCGGGCATTGCGGACTCCTCCTGGTGCTTGCCGTCACCCTCGCGTGCGCGAGGATGTTGGGACGCCGTCATCCTCGCGCACGCGAGGATCCATCTTCAAACGAGTTCAAGGCCAAAATGGATTCCGGATCGCGTCTTCGACGCGTCCGGAATGACGGCCTAGGTTCACCCTTTCACATCGAGCGTATCGAACGCTTGCTTCACATCCCCCGCCGCCGCGATGTCCTGCCACCGCGCCAGCGCAGCGGCGGTGCGCTCTCTCCCGAGCGCCGGCTCGCAGAGCCGCGTGAACTTCGCGGCGAGATCCTCCGGCGACAGCGGATTGTCCTCGTGGCCGGGCGGATTCACGATGTCCACTTCGTAGGAACGGCCCGATGTGTCTTGCGCGCTGATGCGCATGCGGATCGTCTTCGGCATCGCCGCCTCGATCTCGTCGTCGACGCGCGCGGTGATCGCGTTCATGAGCGGCCGTATCGAAGCGTCGAGATAGGAGGCCGGTTCGAACGCTTTTTCGTCGATGCCGCCGTGGCGCAGCGTCCACGCGAGGATGTAGGGCAGGCTGTGATCCGCGGTCTCCTTCGTCCGCGGGTCCCACTTCGCGGGCTCGCTGCCGCTCTCGTGCCACGCCGACCAGCACGTCTGCACGTCCACCTTGGCGATCCGGTCCGCGGCGACTTTCTTCCGCAGCTCGATGCCGGCCCAGATCGCGGTCTGCATCGCGTGCGCGACCGGCCAGTACTTGATCTTCGCGCCGGGCAGGTAGAAGTCTTCCGGCCGCGTGCCGAACGGCGGCAGCTCGATCGGACCCGAGATGAGATCGGTGAGCCCGTGACGGCCGGTGAACGGCGCCTCGGGACCGGAGACGCCCGCGGCGGCGAGTTGCACGCCGAACACGGCGTTGCGCACGGCATAGGCCGTCGCCGCGCCTTTCCACATCGAAAGCTGGCCGGCGCGCGTCGCGCGCATCGGCACGTTCGCGGTGGCGGTGATCGCGATCGCGTGACGCGCCGCCTCGCCCGAAAGCCCGAGCAGGTTCGAAAGGCCCGCGGCCGTGCCGATGCCGATAGCGTAGCCCTGGTCCCAGCCGCGCTCGCGCAGCTGCGCCCTGATCTGGAGACGTATGAAGATCTCGTAGGCGACGACGGTCGCCGCGATCAGCTTTTCGCCCGACGCGCCGATCTGCGGCGCCACGGCGAAGAGCGCGCCGAGGCAGTCGCTCGGATGCCCGCCCGGCAGCCACGTGTCGTTGAAGTCCAGATTGCGAATCATGCACGTGTTCGCGAACGCAGCCGCATCCGCCGCGGCGACGTCGCGCGAGCCGAGGATGCGTCCGGCGAGCGCATCTCGCGCGGGTGCGCCGGCGAGCGAGCGTGCGACGTTCGCGGTCTCGCAATTCACCGCGCCGATGCCGCAGCCGGCGGTGTCGAGCAAGCGCTGCGTCGCCGCCGTCACGACGTTCGACGGCAGGTCGCGATACGAGAGGCTTGTCGAGAACGCCCCCAGGCTCGCTAGAATCGGATCCAACGTGTAACGCCTCCCGTGCATCGCGGACAGGTCGAGTGCTCTCTTTTACCATGCAAGCGCTACATGCGGGCGTGCTGTTGGTCGTCGCGGGCGTTGCCTGCGCGCAGAGCTATCCGGTGCGTCCGGTCCGCATCGTGACGGGCGCGCCCGGCAGCACCGCGGAATTCTCGGCGCGTATGACGGGGCAGGGACTCGCCGGCGCGCTCGGCCAGCCGGTGGTGATCGATCCGCGCGCGGTGGGCGGCGGAACGCTCTTCGGCGAGGTCGTCGCGAAAGCGCAACCCGACGGCTACACCCTGATGGTCATCGGCTCGACGCTGTGGACCGGCCCGCTCTTCCGTCCCGCGCCCTATGATCCCATCCGCGATTTCGCGCCCATCTCCGTGCTCTGCGACTCGCCGAACATCCTCACGGTCACTCCTTCGCTGCCGGTTACGACGGTCAGGGAGCTGATCGACCTCGCGAAAGCGAAACCCGGCGCGCTCAACTATTCGACGAGCGGCATCGGCGCGTCGCCGCACCTCGCCGCGGAGCTTTTCAAAGCGATGACGGGGACGAACATCGTGCACATCCCGTTCAAGGGCGCGGGCGCGTCGATCATCGGGCTCATGAGCGGGCAGGTGCAGCTCTCGTTCGCGAGCGCGGCCTCCGTGGCGCCTCACATCGGCGCGGGCAGGCTGCGCGCGATCGCCGTCACGAGCGCGCAACCCTCGGCGCTCTTTCCCGACCTGCCGACGGTGGCGGCGACCGTGCCCGGCTACGAAGCGGGCGGCGCGATCGGTTTCTTCGCGCCCGCGCGCACGCCGTCCGCGGTGATCGCGCGGCTCAATCGCGAGGCGGCCAAGCTGCTCGCCGAGCCCGGCGTGAAGCAGAAGTTTCTCAACATCGGCGTCGAAGCGGTCGGCAGCGCGCCGCAGCAGCTTGCCGCGGTGCTCAAGTCCGACACCGCGAAGTGGGCTAAGGTCATCAGGGACGCCGACATCAGACTGGAGAAGCCGTGAGTGCGGACAAGGTGGTGCTGCTGGGGGTGGGGGACATCGGCCCGATCCACGAGCCGATCGGGCCGTACAGCGAGCTCGTGCGCTCGACGCTTGCGACGGGCGACATCCGCTTCGCGCAGTGCGAGCGGCTGTATTCCGAGCGCGGCGCGCTGCAGGTGACGGGCTTGCGGCACAGCCGGCTCAAGCCGCACATGCTCTCGGTGTACAGCGACTGCGGCTTCAACGTGGTCTCCGTCGCGGGCAATCACGCGATGGATTACGGCGAGGAGGCGCTGCTCGACACGATCGAAGGGTTGCGCAGCCGCGGCATACAGACGATCGGCGCGGGCAGGAACATCGAGGAAGCGCGCGCGCCGGCCTTCGTCGAGTGCAAGGGCGTGCGCACGGCGGTCCTCGCGTACTGCGCGGTCGTGAACGAAGGGTACGAAGCGCGGCCCGACCGCGCCGGCATCGCGCCGCTGCGCGTCCACACCTACTACCAGCCGATGGAATACCAGCCCGGCATGCCGCCGAAGGTCGTCACGATGCTGCACGAAGGCGACCTTGCGGCGATGGTGAAGGACATCGCGGAGGCGAAGAAGAAGGCGGACGTCGTCGTGCTCTCGCTGCACTGGGGCATCCACTTCATCCCGCGCATGATCGCGGACTACCAGCCGGCGGCCGCGAAATCGGCGTTCGCGGCGGGCGCAGACCTGATCCTCGGCCACCACGCGCACGTGCCGAAGGCGATCGGCGTGCACGACGGCAAGGTGTGCTTCTACAGCCTCGGCAACTTCATCATCTCGACCGGGGAAAAGAACGCGGAGCAGGCGGCGGCGTTCGCGCGGCGCACGCACGGCATCCAGCTCGACCCGGAGTATCCGCGGCTCTCGTTCGGGCCGGACGCGAAGCGCAGCCTGATTGCCAAAGCCGAGATGTCGAAAAAAGGCGTGGACCGCGTGTCGTTCCTGCCGGTGCTCATCGACAAGCAACTGCGGCCGGAGGTCTTGAAGCGCGGCGACCCGCGCTTCGACGACATGACGCAGTACATGGACTGGGCGTCGGAAGGTTACGCACACCGGTTCGCCGTGGAAGGCGACGAGGTGGTGGTCACGGCATAGACCGTCATTCCGTAGGTCCCGCAAGCGGACGCACGGCAGCCGCCGTCATTCCGTAGGTCCGGCCAAGCGGACGCGCGGCAGTTGCCGTCATTCCGTAGGTCCCGCAAGCGGCCGCACATACGGAATCCATTTCGACGTTTGGTTTTTGTCGAAGAGCCGTTTGAAACGCAAGACACGCAAGGGAATTCGGGTGGCGCCGGTAGTCGGCTGTCCCGATCGCGTATGGCGGCTCTCCGCAAAGTGAACCTACTTCAACGGCGGGTCGCAAAGAACCGTGTGGATATTGCCGATGGACGAAGGTAGCGGTTCCACGGCGGATCCCGGCTCGCGATTTCGCTGTTCCTGGCCTGCGAGGTTTTGCGTCCCGCAGTTGCAGTAGGTTCACTTTGCGGAGCGTCGCAAAACGCGATTTCGATGGTCGACTACATGACCATTCGGAATTTCTTGCGTGTCTTGCGTTTCAAGTTGCTCTTGAACCAAACAACGAACTTCAAAATGGATACTCGCATTGGCGAGTATGACGGCGCTGATGGTGGGCTCCGCCCACCCTACGATTGAATTGCGGTGCGTCTGCGACGCACCCTACCGGTCGCGGATGCCGGCTTCCTTGATGACCTTTCCCAGCCGCGACATCTCCGACTTCACCAGCGCCCCGAACTCTTCCGGGCTACCCGCCGCCGGCTCCACGCCGATGTTGGCGAAGCGCTCCTGCACGTCGGGGAGCTTGAGCACGCCCGCGATCTCCTGGTTGAGCCGCGCGACGATCGCCGGCGGCGTTCCGGCGGGCACGAACACGCCGATGAGCGTCGCGCACTCGTAATCGGGGACGCCGGACTCCGCGACGGTCGGCAGCGTGGGAAAGAGCCGCGAACGCTCCTTCGTCGTGACCCCGAGCGCGCGCAGCCTGCCGCTCTTGAGGTGCGGCGCGACCGAGGCCGCCGTCGGGAAGATCACCGGCACTTCGCCGCGCAGCACGTCCGCATACGCGAGCGCGTTGCCGCGATAGGAGATGCGCACGATGTTCACGTGTGCGAGTGACTTGAAGAGCTCGGCGGCCAGGTGCGGCGAGGAACCCGTCGAGCCCGATGCGTAATTGAGCTCGCCCGGCCGCGCTTTCGCGAGCGCGACGAGCTCTCGGACATTCTTCACCGGCAGCGACGGATGCACCACGACGAGGTTGGGTCCGCGCGTCGCGAGCGTCACCGGCGCGAAGCTCCTGATCGGATCCCACGGCACGTCATCGCGCATGAACGGCGAGAGCCAGACGTTGCTCCCGTACGCGAGCACGCTGTAGCCGTCGGGCGGAGACTTCGCGACGATCTCCGCGGCGAAGCTGCCGGCGCCGTGGTTGGAGACCACGACCGGTTTGCCGAGCGCGGCGGCGAGCGGCGTGGCGATCACGCGCGACGTGAAATCGAGCCCGCCGCCCGCTTCCGCGGTGTAGAGGCGTATCGGTTTGCCGGGGTACGCCTGCGCACAGACGAGTGTCGACGCGAGCAGCAATCCGCATGATGAGACGACGAGCGGCAAACGTGCGACCACGATGAGAGCCTCCTCTTCTTGTGTCCTTATCATACGGCCGGCGACGGCGAAAAGAGCTATCCTCTGGACCGGGGGGAGTCGCCATGAGACGTGGATCGCTGGGGCTGTGGCTCGTGTGTATCGCCGGCGCGGCAGTGTCCGCGGCCGCGTGCGCCGACACGTGGCCTGCGCGGCCGGTGCGCATGATCGTCGCGTTCGCGCCGGGCGGCTCCTCGGACGTCGTCGCGCGCATCCTGGCGCAGCATCTCGGCGCGATGTGGGGCCAGCAGGTGGTCGTCGACAATCGCCCCGGCGCGAGCGGCATGCTGGGCCACGAAATCGGCGCCCGCGCGCCCGCGGACGGTTACACGATCATGCTCACGTCGATCGGACCGCTCGCCGTGAACCCGCTCCTCTACAGGAAGACCGGCTATGATCCGGTGAAGAGCTTCACGCCGGTCACGCTCACCGTGTCGCTGCTCAACGCGCTGGTCGTGCATCCGTCGGTGCCGGCGGCGAGCCTGAAGGAGCTGATCGCGTACGGCAAAGCGCGCCCCGGCCAGATCACGTACGGATCTTCGGGCATCGGCGGCGCGGGCCACCTCGCCGGCGAGCTCTTTTCCATGATGGGCGGAGTCAAGCTCGTGCACGTGCCGTACAAAGGCGGCGCACTCGCGATGATCGATCTCGTCGGCGGACAGATCCAGATGGTGTTCGCAACGCTCGTGACGGCGCTTCCCAACATGAAGGCCGGCAAGATCCGCGGCCTTGCGGTCACCACGAAGGAGCGCGCCCCGATGGCGCCCGAGCTTCCGACGCTCGCGGAAGCCGCGCTGCCCGGGTTCGAAGCGAACAACTGGGACGGCATGCTCTATCCGGCCTCGACGCCGCCCGCGATCGTATCGAAAGTGAGCCGCGACACCGATCGCGTGCTGAGACTGCCCGAGGTGCGCGACTTCCTCTCGAACCAGGGTGCGCTCCCGACGCCGAGCACGCCGCAGGCCTTCGCGGCGTATCTCGACTCCGAAATCGCCAAGTGGCGCGAAGTCGTGCAGCGTGCCGGCATACGCGCCGAATAATCACCTCAAAGGACCGCCATGACCGACGCAGAAATGATCAACCACCTGTGGACGCACAAGACGCAGGACCATCCCGTGTTCTCCGACGAGGAGCTGATGATCGAGCGCGGGGAGGGCGTGTACATCTGGACGCGCGACGGCAAGAAGCTGATCGACGCGTTCTCGGGCCTTTCCGTCATTCACGTCGGACACGGCCGTGTCGAGATCGCCGACGCGGTGCGCGAGCAGATGGTGAAGCTTGCCTACTATCCGACCACGCGCCAGTTCTCGAACCGGCCCGCGGCCGAGCTCGCCGCGAAGCTCGCCACGCTCACCCCGGGCGACCTCGACTACACGCTCTACGCGGTGAGCGGCGCGGAGGCGAACGAGCGCTCGGTGCAGATCGCGCGCCAGTACTGGCTCCAGGTCGGGCGTCCGAAGAAATACAAGATCGTCTCGCTCCAGGAGGGCTATCACGGCGGCACGATCGGCATGTTCGGCTTCGGCGGCAGTCCCGACCAGACGAAGCCGTACGAGCCCTACCAGTGGGCCGGCCTCAAGCGCGTGCCGGTGCCGTATGCGTTTTGGAACAAAGGCGGCGGCACCGAGGAAGAGCTCGTGCGCCGCTGCGGCGAGAAGCTGGCGGACGCGATCAGGGAAGCCGATCCGGAGACCGTGGCAGCCGTGATCGTCGAGCCGGTGCTGAGCGCCGGCGGCTGCATCATCCCGCCGCTCGGCTGGCTCGCGCGCGTGCGCGACATCTGTGACGACCTCGACGTGCTGATGATCGCCGACGAGGTGATCACCGGCTTCGGGCGCACGGGCAAGTGGTTCGGCGTGGAGCACGAGGACGTGGTGCCGGATCTCATGTCGGTCGCCAAAGGCATCACGTCCGGCTATCTGCCGCTGTCCGCATCGATCGCGCGCGCAAAGCTCGCCGACGCGTTCGACGGCAAGAGCCACGAGGAGAACGTGCACCCCGGCACGTACTCCGGCCACCCCGTCTCGTGCGCGGCGGCGCTCGCGAACCTCGCGATCATCGAGCGCGAGAACCTCGTGGAGAACGCCGAGCGCATGGGCGCGCGGCTGCATGCGGCGATCGAGAAGCACGTCGGCGATCTGCCGATCGTCGGCGAGGTGCGCTCGCGCGGGCTGCTGCTCGCGATCGAGCTCGTGGACGCGCAGCGGCGAGACCAGCCGCTCGACCGCAAGCTCGTCTCGAGCCTGAACCTTCGCGCGTGGAAGCGCGGCGCGGTGGCGCCGGCGCGCGGGAGCGTCTTCCGGTTCGCGCCGCCGCTCTCGATCAACGCGGGCGAAGTGGACGAGCTCGCGCAGATCATCGGTGACTCGATCCGCGAGGTGCAGGACGAGGTGTCGCGCTCGCCGCGCACGGCCGCGGCGGCGCAGGCGTGAGCGCGGCCGGCGCGTTTGCGGCGGCGCTGTCCGCGCTTGCGCTCACGTGCGCGGTTTCGGACGCGTTTGCGCAAGCGTCGACGGCCTATCCCGACAAACCCATCCGCTACGTCGTCGGCTTCACCTCCGGCACCGCGACCGATCTCGTCGCGCGCCTCGTCGCGCAGCGGCTGGGCGAGCGCTGGGGCCAGCAGGTCATCGTAGACAACCGCGTCGGCGCGGCCGGCACTATCGGCGCGGGGCTGGTCGCGCGCTCGACGCCCGACGGCTACACCTGGTACATGGCGTCCTCGACCATGGTCGTGAGCCCCTTCTTCATGGAAGGCGTCACCTACGACGTGTTCAGGGATTTCTCGCCGGTCGTGCTGATGGTCGCGTTGCCGATGGTGCTGATCGTTCCGTCACAGCTCCCGGTCGAGTCGGTGCGCGATCTCGTCGCCATGGCGAAAGCGAAGCCGGGCGCGCTCAACTTCTCGCACACCGGCCGCGGCACCTCGAGCCACATCAGCGCCGAAGTGCTGAGCGCGATGACCGGGATCCAGCTGACCGAGGTCGGATTCAAGTCGACGGTGGATGCGATGAGCGCCGTCGTGCGCGGCGACGTCGCCGTCTACTACCCGAATCTCGCGGGCGCGATGCCGCTCATCAAGCAGGGCCGTGTGAAAGCGCTCGCGGTGACGACAGCGAAGCGCAGCACCGCCTCGCCGGAGATTCCGAGCATGGCGGAAAGCGTGCCCGGGTTCGACGCGATGTCCTTTTACGGGATCGTGGTGCCGGCGAAGACGCCGCGCGAGGTGATCGCGAAGCTGAATGCCGACGTGAACGCGATCCTCGCCGAGCCGGACATGCGCAGGCGCCTGCTCGAGGTCGGCGGCGAGGTCGTGGGCGGCGCCCCCGAGATCCTCACCGCGCGCATGAAAACGGAGCGCGAGCAGGTCGCGCAGGTCGTGAAACGCATACACGCAAGGGAAGGGAAGCGATAAGTTGAAAACCGGCCGCACGCAAGCTCGCTCCATCGTCACGTTCATCACCGCCGCGCTCGCCACGGCCCTGTTCGGGGTAAGCCCGGCGATCGCACAGGACCGTTCCATGCGAGACGCCGCCGCGTTCCCGTCGCGGCCGATACGGTTCATCGCGCCGACGTCGGCGGGCGGCGGCAACGACATCATCGCGCGCCTGCTCAGCGCGCACCTCACGAGCGCCTGGGGACAGCAGGTCATCGTGGACCTGAGGCCCGGCGCCGGCGGCATCGTCGGCTCCGAGATCACGGCCCGCGCGGCGCCGGACGGGTACACCATCGCCATCGTCGGCACCGGACACGCGCTCAATCCGTCGCTGTACGCGAAGCTGCCCTACGACACCTTGCGCGACTTCGCGCCGGTGACGATGGTGGCGTTCGCGCCGCTCGTGTTCGTCGTGCACCCCTCGGTCCCCGCGCATTCGGTGAAGGAGCTGATCGCGCTCGCCAGGGCACGCCGCGGCGAGCTCAACTACGCGTCGGCGGGGCTGGGCACGGCGGGCTGGCTGTCGGTCGAACGCTTCAAGCGCCTCGCCGGCGTCGACATGGTGCACGTGCCGTACAAAGGCGCCGGCGACGCGGTCGCCTCGGTGATCTCGGGCCAGGTCCAACTCCTGTCGACCGGGCCGACCGCCGTCGTGGCGCACATCAATTCGGGAAAGCTGCGCGCCCTCGGCGTCACGTCGGCGAAGCGCATGAGCCTCTTCCCCGAGCTGCCCGCCATCGCGGAGTCCCTGCCCGGATACGAGGAGCAGATCTTCGTCGCCATCGTCGCGCCGGCGAAGACGCCGCGGCCGATCGTCTCCAAGTACCACGCGGAGATCGCGCGCATCGTCGCGCTGCCGGAGGTCCGCGCCCGCATGGACAGCCTGGGGCTCGTCGCCGTCGCGTGGGCGCCCGAGCGATTGTCCGCCTATCTCGGGACCGAGATAGGCAAGTGGTCGAGGGTGTTCGAAGAGCTGCGCATCAAACCGGAATCGTGGTGAGGAGAGGTGGATGAAGGACGCAACGCTGGGGGCCTACAACGTCGAAGACCTGCGCGAGAGGGCGCGCCGGCGATTGCCCAAAGGCCTGTTCGAGTTCGTCGATCGCGGCGCCGAGGACGAAGTGGCCCTGCGCAACAATCGCGCGGCGTTCGAGCGCGTGAAGCTCATCACGCGCACGCTCATCGACGTCTCCGGCCGCAGCCAGGCGGTCACGCTGTTCGGGCACACGCAGAAGATGCCGCTCGTGATCGCGCCCACCGGCGCGGCGGGGCTCATGTGGCACAACGGCGAGATCGAGGTCGCGCGTGCGGCGGCGGCCGCTGGAATCCCCTTCACGCTCTCGATGGGGTCGCTCACGCCGCTCGAGCGAGTCGCGGAGGAGGCCGGCGGACGGCTGTGGTTCCAGATCTACATGTGGGCGGACCGCTCGCTCTCGCACAAGCTGATAGAGCGCGTGAAGCACGCCGGCTACCACGCGCTGGTCGTGACGGTGGACGGCCTCATCGCCGCCAACCGCGAGTACAACCGGCGTAACGGCTTCACGATTCCCTTCACGTTCAACCGGCGCAGCATCGGTGACGTGCTCGCGCATCCGCGCTGGCTCTCGAAGGTGATCCTGCGCTACATGCTCACGACGGGACTGCCGCGCTACGAGAACTACCCGAGCGAGATCAAGAAGCGGGTTACCGCGGCGCCGATGGGCTCGGGGCTGATGAAGAACGATTCCATCCGCTGGGAGGACCTGGCCGACGTACGTCGCGCCTGGCCGCACGCGCTCATCGTCAAGGGCATCCTTCATCCGGAGGACGCGCTGCTCGCGGCGCAGTGCGGGGCCGACGGCGTCATCGTCTCGAACCACGGCGGACGCCACCTCGACAGCACGACGGCGCCGATCGACGTGCTGCCGGCGGTGGTCGACGCGGTCGGCAAGCGCATGAGCGTGATGGTGGACAGCGGATTTCGCCGCGGCGGCGACGTCGTGAAAGCGCTCGCGCTCGGCGCGCAGGCGGTGCTGACCGGGCGTCCGGCCCTTTACGGCTGCGCCGTCGCGGGGGAGGCGGGCGCCTCGCGCGCGCTCGCCATCTTCCGCGAAGAGATCGACCGCGTGATGGCGATGGTCGGCGCGGGCGGGATCGATGCGCTCGGGCGCGACCGCGTGGTCATGTCCGAGATGATGGAGAAGCTGACCGCGCGCTTCGCAGGGCGCGCGGCCAAAGACGAGCCGCCGCGCCTGGAGCAGGTGATCCATGGCGGCTTCGTGCACGGTTGAGATCGAGCGGGCTCACCCACAACCTCGGGGGACTATCATGTCAATTGCGGCAACGATCGTCGGCAAGGGCAAGCACACGTACGAAGTGGACGAGGAATGGATGAAGTTACCGCCCGGCGTGGACGTGCTCGCCGCGTCCGTGACGGTGGATTCGCAGGACGACGTCTACTGCTTCAGCCGCGACAAGGCGCATCCGGTCGTGGTGTTCGACCGCGAAGGCAACTTCCTGCGCTCGTGGGGCGCGGGGCTCTTCGCGTTCCCGCACACGATCCGCGCGGACAAGGACGACAACCTGTGGATCGTCGACCGCGACCACGCGCAGATGATGCTCTTCACGAAAGAAGGCAGGCTTCTGCGCACCATCGGCGAGAGGGGCGCGCGATCCGACACCGGCGTGCCGCCGGACGATTTCCGCTCGCAGGCCTTCGAGAAGGTCACGCACGGCGGGCCGCCGTTCAACCTGCCGACCGACATCGACGTGGCGCCCTCGGGCGAGATGTTCATGACCGACGGTTACGGCAACGCCCGCGTGCACAAGTTCGCCGCGGACGGCACGCTCATCAAGTCGTGGGGGGAGCCGGGCACCGCCCCGGGCGAGTTCAGGCTGCCGCACGCCGTGTGGATCGACCGCCGCGGCAGGCTCCTCATATGCGACCGCGAGAACGACCGCGTGCAGGTCTTCGACCAGGACGGGAAACTGCTCGACGTGTGGCGCACGAAGCTGATCGGGCCCGCGGTGATGTACGTCGACCGCGAGGACATCGTCTACATCGTCGAGCACAACGCGGGGCTCGTCAGCGTGCTGACGCTCGACGGCGAGCGGCTCGCGCAGTGGGGCGATCCGGCGTTCAAGTCGTGTCACGGGGTCTGGTGCGACTCGCGCGGCGATCTCTACGTCGTACGCGCGGGCGCGTGGGGGCGCAAGCGCCGCGTGGTGAAGCACGTGCGCGTCTGATGCGCGGCGGCGCGCGGTGCATTGCGGCGCGTCGAATCCTGCGCTTCGTCGCCGCGGCTTCGTTCGCGCTGCTCGCCGGTGCGGGCGCGTGTCACGCGCAGGACTATCCGTCGAGGCCGATCCGGCTCGTCGTGCCGTTTCCGCCGGGCGGGCCCAACGACTTCGTCGCGCGCGCGATCGGCCAGAAGCTCTCGGAATCGCTGGGGCAGCCGGTGGTGGTCGATTTCCGCGGCGGCGCGGCGGGCAACATCGGCACCGACACCGTCGCCAAAGCCGCGCCGGACGGCTACACGCTGCTCATCACGAGCAGCGGGTTCGCCATCGCGCCGGCGACGACGAAGCTGCCGTTCGATCCCATTCGCGACTTCGCCCCGATCAGCCAGACGACGGCCGGCCACGACGTGCTCATCGTCAATCCCGCGCTGCCGGTGAAATCGGTGAAAGAGCTGATCGCGCTCGCGAAGCAGAAGCCCGGCAAGCTCATGTTCGCGTCCGCCGGGACGGGCGGGACGCTGCACCTGCACGGCGAGCTCTTCAAGATGATGACCGGCATCGACATGCTGCACGTGCCGTACAAGGGCGCGGGTCCCGCCGTCATCGACGTCGTCGGCGGGCACGTGGACCTCATGTTCGTGGGCATGGCGGCGGCGCTGCCGAACATACGCAACGGAAAACTGCGCGCGCTCGGCGTCTCTTCACAACACCGCGTGGCGAGCCTGCCGGACGTGCCGACGATCGTCGAGTCCGGCGTGCCCGGCTTCGTCGCCTCGCCGTTCAGCGGCATGCTCGCGCCGGCGGCGACGCCGAAACCGATCGTCGCGAAGGTGAATGCCGCCGTCGTGCAGGCGCTTCAGTCGCAGGACATCAGGGAGCGCTTCGCGACGATGGAGGTCGAGCCCAAGAGCAGCACGCCGGCGGAGTTCGGCGCGTACCTCCGCGAGCAGATCGCGAAATGGGGGCGGGTGGCGAAGGCCGCGGGGCTCAAGCCCGAGTGAGCGGTGCGTCCGCGACGCACCCTACGGGCGAGGGAGCAGGGGCGAGCGGAAGCGAGCCGAGGCAAGGGAGGTTCACGGAGGGAAACCGTAGGTTTCCTTCCGTGTCGTTTAGGCGCCGCGTAACGCGGACGATGTTCGCGTTATGCCACCTTGCCTTTCAATGAATCCGGCCGCTGGTCGCTCACGATCGGCCCTTTCCACGGCGACTTCGCGCCCTCGTAGGCTTTCGGTCCCTTCACGAAGTGCTTTGCCTGCTCGAGCGTCTCGATGTGCGGCATGTCCATCGCGTAGAGGTGCTTGCCGTGCGGGCGGGGGCCCGCTTTCGAGACGAAGCCGTAGAGCGGATGTCCGACGATCTCCTCGGCCATCCACACCACTTCGACGAGCTTGTAGAGGTCGACGCCGGTCTCGATGCCCATCTCCTGGAGCAGGTGGAAGAAGTCTTCCGTCGCGATCATCATCGCCGCGCGGCCGTTGCCGCAGTACGGGCAGCCGGCCATGCCGCCGATGGAGGTCTGCACGCGCAGCGTGTCGTTCTCGTCGAGGATGCGCAGCGCCATGTAGATCGACGCGAGCGCGGTGCCGCGGGCGTTGTGCAGATGCAGGTTGTAGTCCCGGATCGCCGGCCAGCGCTTCCTGATTTCGGTGAGCGCCGCTTCGACCTGGTGCGGCATGTTCCAGCCGGTCGCATCCGACATGCCGATGCGCGTCACCGGGATGCCGGCCGCGGCCCACGCGGTGTGCATGCGCTCGAACATCTCCATCAGCGCTTCGGTCTTCACTTCGTCGGTCCAGTTCGAGCCGAAGGCGTTGCTGATCGACATCGCGCCTTCCTTCACGCCGAGTTCGAGCGCGCGCTCGATCGCCTTCGGCCACGCCGCGATCTGCTGCGCCTGCGTGCGGTTGGTGTTGCGCTGGGCGAACACGTCGCACATGTCCACGCGCGTCGCGTGGTCGAGCGCCTTGGGGGAGAGCGGCGGCGTGAATTCCTTCGCGCGCTCGCGGCCCTTCTCGTTGAGCGCGGTGTACACGTAGCGCACGCCGGGCTTCGGCGTGAACCCGCGCATGAGCTCGTCCACGCACGCCATCTGCGGCGTCCACTTCGGGCTCACGAACGAGCCGGCGGCGATTTCCTTGAGCCCGGTCTCCGAGAGCGCGTTCAGGAGCTGGATCTTGTCGGCGACGGGAATGTCGGCGCTTTCGATCTGCAATCCGTCCCGCATGCCTTCTTCGGTGTGCACTATTTTCGGGTAGCCCATCGTCTTCGACTCCTTCGGCAGGTGAGAGATGACCGCGTCCGCCATGTGAACATCGGGCGGGCGGTTTCGAAGGCGCCGATTATGAGGGAACGCGGGCGCGCGCCGCAAACGCGCGCAGGGGACGCCTCGCCACGCAACGTCCATCAAGTGGCCGTCGCGGCGGGCAGTGCGGATGCGCCGCGTGCCGCCCGTTCAGGCGGCACGCGCGGGCGACGCTATTCCTCGGTCTTTTCCCGGGCGAGCGCCTTGGTCACGCCCAGGGCGAGGTCGCGGCGGCGCTCGTCCTCGGAGCGCCACACGACGTAGCCGTGCTTCGTCGCGTCGGCGGTGCAGTCCTTGAGCGTCGCGAAAGAGCCGGCGGATTCTTCGGTGCCGTTGGCATCCGTCACGCGCCAGAACCACGTTTCGTCCTCTCTGACGAGGAAGCTCCAGTTTCGTCTTCTATCCAAGCTCGTAATCCTCGCGTGCGTGGCCGCCGTGCGGCGGAATCACCCCGTGCCTGCATGCCTGCCTGACGCTGGGGAACGGCATGCTGCGGGGTTTCTTGAGGCGATTTCTGAGGCGTATTGCCTGCAGCCGGGCAGAATGTCGTCATGGCTGCGGGTGAGGGAATTATGCCGGACCGCATCCCGGGCGATGCGTGGCCATGGTATCCCATCCGTGACGAAAGTCACAGCCGAACCTGTGAGCAAAATCACACTGACGCACAAGAAATATGGAACCGACGATTTACAAGATTTTGCGCGAGGCCGAATGGCAGGCGGCGCGGCGCGAAGGCGTGTGCCGCGGCTCTCCCGTCGATGCGCGCGACGGCTACATGCACTTCTCGGCGCGCGCGCAGCTGCGCGAGACGCTCGCGCGCCATTACGCGGGCGAGCGCGCGCTCGTCGTGCTCGAGGTCGACGCGGCGCGCGTCGCGAGGGACCTGAGGTGGGAAGCCTCGCGCGGCGGCGCGCTCTTTCCGCACCTGTACGCGTCGCTCCCGATGTCGGCGGTCGTGCGCGCGCTCGAGATCGATTCAGCGAACGACCTGCCGCGCGAGTTTCCGTGAGTCGCGCGATCCGCGTGCCAGGGGTTACAAGTTCTTACATTTTTCCTGTGCACCCGCGCGTCCCCGAAGCGTCATAACTACAGCAGCACACAGACCTTCGAGGAGACAACATGAAGCGACTCATCGTCGCCGCGCTCGCGGCCGCAGGACTCGGTGGATGCGTGGCCGTGCCCGCGCCGTACTACGGCGACGGCGGCTACTATGCCGGCCCGCCCGCCGTGGCGGTCGGCGTCTATCCCGGCCCCGTGTACTACGGACACGGCTACTACCATCGCCACTGGCGCCGCTGGTAGCGCGCCCGCACCCGCATCCGACCGGGGCCGCGGGAGGGCGGGGGGCATACAATATCGCCCGCGCGCAACGCGTATAGCCGGGAGCCCCCGTTGGAAGAGCGAGAACTCATCGAGATCGAAAGCCGGATTGACCAGTATCCGCCGCAGGCCCGCAACGACCTGCTCGCGCTCACGCGCGAGATCCGGCGGCTCACAGGCGCGGACAAGCCGACGCCCAAGCCCGCGGCCGCGGCCGCCTCACCCCTCTACGATGCGCTGACGGGATTGCTCAACAGCGGCGCGTACGGCGTGCGCTTCGCGATGGCGCGCGCGCGGGCGACGCGGTTCCGCAAGATCTTCGCGGTGATGTCGATCGACGTCATGCTAGACCGCGACGCGGAGGGCGGCGGCGGGGCGCTCACCGAGGAGGAGCGCGACCTCACGATCCGGCAGGTGGCGGAGCGGCTCGAGCGCTCGGTCCGCGCCACCGACACGCTCGCGCGCACCGGGGGCGGAAATTTCGCGGTCATACTCGAGGACCTTGCCCATTCGGGCCACGCCGAACGGGTGAAGCAGATCGTCCAGGAAGCCCTCGCGGAACCGGTCGTAGTGCCTGATCGGACGTTCGTGCCCTTGATCAGCGTTGGGATGGAGTTCTATCCTTCGCCTACCAGCTTGTCACAGCCTTCCTGACGCGGCCATAATGGCCGGCCGCCGCTGGCAGGCGCCACGATCGAAAAGCCGGAGAGGGGATGAGTCACAGCCGTAAGCTCGCCTGCTATCTCGCCGCCCTGGGGGCGAGCGCGTGTTTCGCGCCCGCGCTCTCCTGCGCCCAGTCCCTCTCGCTCAGCTACAGCCTGGATCCCGTGCGCGCCGCGGACACCGAGCGCGCCATGCCGGTCGTCGATCGCTGCTCGGGCCTCACCTGGGCCGCATCGCTCGCCGCGGGCTGCATCGTGCAGGAAACGGCACGCACCGCCCCGCCGGCGCCGAGCGATCCAGCCGCGTATACGGGCGTCACGGCGAGCGAAAGCGTGGTACGCCGCGGCGACCTGGTGACCGTGGGCGCCGAGCCGGCGCCCTTCGAGCTGCCGGCGCTCGGCTCGCCCGGCGGCGCGCGCCTCATCAAGGTGAAGGACATGCTGGCCGGCGCCGCCAACAAGACCGTGGATTTCCTGTTCCGCTTCGGCTCCAAGTACCGCATGAAGACCGGGGAGGACGGCCTGGAAGTCTACAAGTGGAACGACGTCGCGCAGGAAAGCCGGCTTCCCGGCACCAGCGTGAAGAACGTCGGCGTCGAGCTCCTGTTCCCCTTCCAGTAACTTCTCTGCGGTGCGTCCGCGCTGCGCGCGGCTCGCCGACAACGACACGGAAGGCGACCTGCGGTTCCCTCCGCAGCACCGCGTTACCTTCGCGGGCGCCTCGCGAACATTCCGCACACCGAGTGTGATTTTCTTCACGCGCTTTTTGCGCGCACGGCCGTTACTCTGTATCTCCCGAAGGACCCATCGCCATGATCAAGGTCATCGACTTCGTCACGCGCCGTTTCGTCTCCGCCGCCGAGCTGCAGGCGGCCGATTCGCGCGAGTGCGCCGACATGGCGCCGGTCGCCCGCGGCGTGCCGCGCACGCACACCGAATGGACCGCGCTCGTCAAGGTCGCGAGCGGCGAGCTGGACATCGCGCGGGACCAGTTCGAGCGCCTCTTCGCGCTCGGGCTCGTCGAGCGCAGGCGCGGACACCCGACGCTCACCTCGCACGGCCGCTACACGCTGGGATTGCCCGAGTAGGGTGCGTCGCCGACGCACCGCAGCGGATGGTGCGTCAGCGACGCACCCTACGACTACACCGAGTTGCCTGGAGCTACGGGTATAATCCCGGCCGATTCACTCCAGGTTCATCCCCCATGAAATCGTTCAGCATCGCAGCCGCGCTCGCCGCGGCCGGCGCGGCGTCGCTCGCAGCCGCGCAAACGCCCACGTATCCCATCAAGCCGATCCGCATCATCGTGCCGTCCTCGCCGGGCGGCGGCCTCGATTTCGTCTCGCGCGCGGTCGGCCAGCAGCTCACGCAGGCGTGGGGGCAGACGGTGGTCGTGGACAATCGCGCCGGCGCCGGCGGGACGATCGGCCCCGACCTCGTCGCGAAGGGCGCGCCGGACGGCTACACGCTCCTCATCGTGAGCGCGAGCTTCGCCGTGAATCCGGCCGTCTACCCGAAGCTGCCGTACGACTCGCTGCGCGACTTTGCGCCGGTCGTGCTGGCGACGACGCAGCCTCAGGTGCTGGTGGTGCACCCGAACGTCGCGGCGCGCTCCATCAAGGACTTCGTCGCCCTCGCGAAATCGAAGTCCGGCCAGCTCAACTACGCCTCGCCGGGCGGCGGGACGCTCTCGCAGCTCACGTTCGAGCTCTTCAAGTCGGCGGCCGGCGTGAACATCGTCCACGTGCCCTACAAGGGCGCGGGCCTCTCGATGGCGGCGCTCGTCGCGGGCGAGACGCAGGCGTCCACCGGCAGCACCGTCTCCGCGCAGCCGCACGTGAAGTCGGGGCGCCTGCGGGCGCTCGCGACCACCGGCACGAAGCGCTCTCCCGCGATGCCCGACGTCGCGACGATGGCGGAGCAGGGCCTGCCCGGCGCGACGATCAGCGGCTGGTATGCCTTCCTCGCGCCCGCGCGCACCCCGCGGCCCATCGTCGAGAAGCTGAACGCGGAGATCGGCCGGATCCTGCACACGCCGGAGCTGCGCGAGCAGCTCGCGCGCGAAGGCTCCGAGCCGGCGGGCGGCACCCCCGAGCAGCTCGGGAAGCACCTCGCGACCGAAATCGCGCGGCTGGGCAGGATCGCGAAGGCCTCGGCGCCCGGTCACTAAAGCGGGTACAAGAAAAAGCCCCGGCGAGAGATCACCGGGGCAAACACCACAGGCCAAGGCAAGCACTGGGGTTCGATACCCGCCACGATCGGCGGTGATTGCGCGCGCACGCGCAACCATGCACTACATAACGGCGGAAAAGGGGAACAGCTTGAGAGCGGTTATCGGTAGATAACCGAAGGAAGGGAGGTTCAAGGAGGGAAACGCGGTTTCCCTCTTTGTCGTTATCCGGCGGACCGCGCGCAGCGCCGGGCGCGAGCGGCCTGAGAGAAGCTCAGGCCGTGCGCGTCCCGTGAATTCGCTTGAGTTTGTCGAGCTGCTTGCCGTCGACCTCGGTGTTCGCGCAGAGGAAGTACAGGTGCGCGCCCAGCGGCTGCCACTCGGACTTCTCCTTCATCTGCTGCTCCGCCATCTCGTGGCACTTGCCTTTGTGCACGTGGAGAACGTCGATCTTCATGTTCTCGCGCCGGCGAGGCAAATCGGCGAACACGGCGGCCCCCTCGCTGAGGTCCCCGATCATGTCACCGCACACGTCGCAGGTGAAGATGGGACACGACAGCGTATCCTTGAAGAGGATCTTGATCATCTGTTCTATTCGTAGTTGGAGGTTTGAACCGCCTCGCGCTCCCGAAGAAATGCGGACAGTCGCCGAAAATCTACCGAAAAAGTACCGGCCGTGCCAGCCCTTTTTACCTCATGCACGTAAAAACAACGCGCGGGCCGTCGAAACGATGACGGGAACAGTGCCTGAACCCGTCACTGCGCCGTCGCCCGCCCGCCGTATGCCGCGTTCAGGCGCGCGACCTGGCCGCGGCCGTCGATCATGCGCCACAGGCGCGTCAACTGCCCGCTCAGGCGGTCGCGGATCTGCGCGTCGTCGTCGAGGAGCTTGACGATCAGCTCCGCCTTGCGGCGCTGGTAATCGCGGTCCCCGGGGCCGATCTCGTTCGCGCTCGTGATCTTCGCGTAGAGCGCGGAGCAGTCGCCTTCGAGCGCGACCACCAGGTCCCAGTTCTCCTGCTCGGCCGCGTTGCGCATGCGCCCGGTGATGCCGGCGAGCTGCTCGTAGGCCTGGAGGATCTCTTCTGCGTGCAGTTGCATGTCAGACGCTCGCGGCGGCGAGTTCGGGTTTCGTGCGGGCGATGCCTTTCCAGCCGCTGTCGAGCTGGCGCAGCAGGTTCGCGGCTTCGTCGAGTCCTTCGACGTCGGACTTGAGGTTGGCGTGCAGCAGGCGCGAGCAGATGTACTGGTAGAGATCCTCGAGGTGCATCGCGATCTCGCCGCCTTTCTCGTGGTCGAGGCTCGCGCGCAGGCCCAGGTCGATGATCGAGATCGCCTTCGAGATCGCCTGGCCGCGGCCCGGGATGTCGGCGCGGGAGAGCTTCAGCTTCGCGTCCGCGATCGCGGTGAGCGCGCCGTCGAACAGCATGGACACAAGCTGGTGCGGGTCTGCATGGGGCACGGCGGTGTCGATCTCGGTCGTTACGTACGCGTTGATCGCGCGACTTGCTGGGCTCATCGTTTACGTCCTGGTGTTAGCTGATTCTGGGAAGGCTCGCGAGCTGCTGGGTCAGCTGGGCGCTCAGGCTCTGCATCTGCGACATCGTCGCGTCGAGCGCGCTGTATTGCGCGCGCAGCCGCGTTTCGGTCGCGCTGAGGCGGGTCTGAAGGTCGTCCTTGCGCTTGTCGATGTCCTTGATCGAGGCGTTGATCCCGTCCATACGGCTGTCGAGCTGGCTGTTGTCGGCGAGCATGTCGGTCGCGGTCTTGTTCAGCGAGTCCGCATAACCGCGCGCGAAGCGCACCGTGCCGCGGTCGCCGGTCGCGCCGCCGGTGATCATCAGCGCAAGCCCGGCGGCATTGCCGGCGCCGGTCAGCGTCTGGCCCGAGCCGGTTGCGAAGATACCGCCGATGGTGCCCGCGACGTCCACGCCGGCGGTTTCCACCGGCGTGCCCAATATATCGGCCGCGGCGCTGCCACCTGTAATGGAAACGTTCGATGCCGAGCCGTAGCGCGCGGACGTGATGCTGAGCACGCCGCCCGATTGCGTGACGCCGACCTTGATGCCGTTGTCCGACAGCGCGCTGATGCCGTTCACCTTCGCCTGGATCTCGGCCGCGAGGCTGTCGGCGGTGTAGTTGCCCGCGGCGATCGTAATGCTGCCGGACTGGCCGTCCACGTTGAACGAGAGGGTGTCGTTCACGCCGGTGGTGATCGCCAGCGCGGCGGGCGTGCTGCCCACGGACTTGCCCTGCGTCGCGAGCTGCGTCACCTTGACGGCGTAGTTGCCGTTTCGCGTGTCCTTGGTCGAGGCCGAAAACGACACCTGCGCGTCGTCCGACTTGCCGACGGCGGCGAACAGCGTCGAGATGTCCTTCGTCCCGTCCTTCATCGCCGCGTCGAGCTTCGTCTGGTCGAGCTTGAGCGTGCCGTCGGTCTGGAACGTGATCCCGATGTCGGAGAGCGACGAGTAGCCGCCGCCCGCGGTGGCGAGCGAGCTGTTGAAGACGCTGCGAAGCTGGCTCTGCAGCGAGCGCACCGTGGCTTCACCCGTCAGGATGGACGCCTTCTGGTTGACGCTGTCGTACTGGGTGAGGCTGGTGATCGTCTTGTTGAGATCGTTGTAGGCCTTGACGAACGTGTTCACCGACGAGGTGATGCCGGCGGTGTCCTTCGCGACGGTGAGCGTCGTGGGGGAATCCGTCTCGCCGGTGAGATTGAGGGTCACGCCCTGGATCGCGTCCGAGATGGTGTTCGAAGGCTTCGTCACCGTGATGCCGTCGAGCACCACCTTCGCATCCTTGGCGGCGACGCTCTCGGTCAGGTTCTGCACGCCGCTCACGGTGCGCGCGTCGAAGGCCATCTGCGAAAGCCCGGCGTTGTCGGTGTTGCCGGTGTCGTCGTCGGCGACCTGGATGCGCACGGCGTTCGCGGTGCCGCTGTCCTGCGACGTGAGCGTGAGGCGATAGCCGGTGCCGTCGTTGATGATGCCCGCGGTGACGCCCGCGCCCGCCGCGTTGATCGCGTCGCGGATGCCGGTGAGGGTGTTCTGGCCCGCGCCGATCGTGATGGATTTCGCCGCCTTGTCCGCGTTCAGCGTGAAGTTGTCGCCGCTGTATGTGCCGAACGAGATGGTCAGCGTGCCCGTGCCGATCGCCGTGCCCGTGTCCGCGAACGCGGCCGACTTGAGCTTCTGGCTCTGCGCGAGCTGCTGGACCTCCATCGAGTAGCTCGCCGGGGAGGCATTCGGCGCCGCGCTCACCGTGGCCGCGCTCGTGTCGCCGACGCTCGCCTTGAGCGCGGTGAACTTCGTGGGCGTGGCGAGCGCCGAGACCGCCGACTGGAACGACGAGATCGCGCCCTTCAGGCTGCCGTAGGCCGACACCTGCGCCGTGTACTGCGCTTCCTTCTGCGTGAGGTCGGTCAGCGGCCTCTGCTCCAGCGTCATGAGCTGGCTCACGATGCTGTTGACGTCGAGCCCCGAACCGAGACCCGGAGACGAGATTCCTGCCATGATGCGTCCTGTCAGTTACGAGCGCTCGCTCAGGCCTTGTCGTTGAACAATAGCCCCTGCATGCGATCGATGTTGCGCGCGATCTTCATGATCTCTTCCGACGGTATCTGCCGGACGACCTGCTTCGTCTTGGAATCCACGACGCTCACGATCGTGCGCCCGGTCTCCTTGTCGACCGTGAAGCGCAGATCCGTCGTCACCGTGCTGACGAAGTCCTGGATGTCCTTGACCGCGTGCTTCAATTCTTCCGGCCTGGGCTCGCGTTTGTCCTCGGCAGCCTTGCTGGAAGAGTTATCCCCTGGCAGAGCCTGCGGAGTCTCACGCTGTACGGGTGCCACCGGTGCTGCCGGCGCCGTTGCCGTAACTTGCTGGATCTCCATGCTCATACTCCTTCTCTACATGTGATAAACGCGCGGAGCAGCCTTGCGAGCCGCTCCGCGCGTCGTCTTACACTTTACCGCCTGTTACCAATTATCCACGCAGGAGCGAGAGGACGTTCTGCGGCAGGCTGTTCGCCTGGGCCAGCATCGCGACACCCGCTTGCTGCAGGATCTGGTTCTTGGTGAGGCCGGCGGTCTCGCTCGCGAAGTCCGCGTCCTGGATACGGCTGCGGGAGGCTTGCATGTTCTCCGAAGTCGTCTGCAGGTTCGAGATCGTCGACTCGAAGCGGTTCTGAACCGCACCGAACGTGCTGCGCAGCGAGCTGATCGTCGTCAGGGCCGCATCGATACGCGAGATCGCGGTGTTCGCGTTGGCGATCGTCGTGACCGAGACCGAGTTCAGCGCACCCGTGCCGAGGGCGAGGGAGCCGGTCGTCTGGCCCGCGTTCGCCGGCGTCGCGCCGCCGACCACGATCGTGTCGGCAGCCGTCAGGCGGATCGAGCCTTTCGCGGTGACCGCGGTCGTCGCGCCGGCCGCCGTGTTGAAGGCGAGCGCCGCGTTGACCGTGTTGTTCGTGCCCGCGCCGGTGCCGTTGAAGCCTTCGTTGGCGCCCGCCGCCGAACCAGCCGTCTGGCTGATGTCGATGTCGCGGCCGTCGACGGCTTGCAGGCTCATGCGGTTGTTGGCGGAGTCGAACGTCGCCGTCACGCCGGTCGCCGAGGAGCGGCCGTTGATCGCCGTCGCCATCGCGTTGCCGTCGATCGAGGTCGTGGCGTTCGAGAAGATCGCCTGGCCGTTGATCGTGAGCGAGTAGGTGTCGTTGGCCGCAGCCGTCGCAGCCGCCGTCGTGTAGGCGATCTGGATCGTCGTGTCAGCCGTCGCGGTGAGGCCGCCGACGCCGGCCGCGTTGATCGCGGCAGCTTTGGCGTAGGCGCTCGTGCCGCCCTGCTGGGCAGCCGCACCGGCGTAGTTCGCCGACGCTGCGACCGCAACCGCCTGGCCCGAGCCGAGGGCGAGCGTGAGGTCGCCGTTCGCGAGGGTCGCGGTGCCGGCGCTGGCGCCTTGCTGGCCGATGTTGAGCGTGCTGTTGTAGGACGCGGTGCCGACGTAGTCGGCGGTCTTGCCGATCATCGTCGTGCGGGTGCTGGTCGTGAGGCCGACGTTGATCGTCTCGCCGACGTTCGCGCCCACCTGGAAGGCGGCGTTGCCGAACGAGCCGTCGAGGATCTTCTGGCCGTTGAAGGCGGTCGTCGACGCGATACGGTCGATTTCCTGGAGGCGCTGCTGCACTTCCTGGTCGAGCGTCGCGCGGTCGGACGCGGAGTTCGTCGAGTTGGCCGACTGGACCGACAGCTCGCGGATGCGCTGCAGGTTGGTCGTCACTTCGGCGAGCGCGCCTTCAGCCGTCTGCGCGAGCGAGATGCCGTCGTTCGCGTTGCGCTGGGCAACCGAAAGACCGTTGATCTGGGTGGTGAAGCGCTGGGCGATCGCCATGCCGGCCGCGTCGTCTTTCGCGCTGTTGATACGGAGGCCCGACGACAGGCGCTGGAGCGAGGTCGCGAGGGCGGATTGCGAGTTGTTCAGGTTACGTTGCGCGGTGAGCGCAGCGACGTTGGTGGTAATGACTTGAGGCATCGTAAGCTCCTGTACTTTCCTAAGTTGAGTTTGGCCCTTCGGCCGGTTGACTTTGGTTGGCTGGAGGTCAGTAAACCGCCGTCGCAAGAGGATTTACGGCGGGGGTTGGCGGGTCCTTTAGGACTTACTTTGGGACTTACTGCACACTCCGCGCGCCTCCGGGGCGGTTTTCGACGAAATTCCGACGGCGTCCTGGTGCGGTTTCTGCGGACCTTCCGCAAGTGCAGAACTTAACGGCGACGTCGCCGTTGCCTTGACAGGGCAGCAGTATCCGCCGGGACCGCTGTATACAAAGGGGAGAAAAGAGGCCGGTTTCGGCCGCCTTTCGGTGGGAACGGCGTCGGTGCGTCCGCGACGCACTCTACGGGGGAAGGGGAGAGTTTCGTAGGGTGCGTCGCGGACGCACCGCTGCGTGGTTATTCCACCAGGTTATTTTTGATAGCGTAGTGGGCGATGGCGGCGTTGTTCGTGAGCCCGAGCTTCGCCAGCACCCGCGCCCGGTACACGCTCACCGTCTTCACGCTCAGGTTCATCTGCTCCGCGATCTCGCTGACGGTCCTGCCGCCCGCGATCGCGCACATCGTCTGGTATTCGCGGTTCGACAGGAGCTCGTGCGGCGGGCGGTCGCTCTCGTTGCCGAGGTGCTTCGCGAGCTCCTCCGCGACGGTCGGCGTCACGTATTTCTTGCCGGTGGCGACCTGCCGGATGGCGGTCACGAGCTGCGCGGGCGCGCTCTGCTTGGTGAGATAGCCGGACGCGCCGCCTTTCAATGCCCGCACCGCATATTGGTTCTCCGGGTGCGTGGAGAGCATGAGCACGGCCACCCGCGGGTGCTCCTTGCGGATGAGATCGAGCGTGTCCATGCCGTTCCTGTCCGGCATGGAGATGTCGAGCAGGATCACGTCGCAGGCGTTGCCGCGCAGGTATCTCAGCGTCTCGGCGCTCGATTCCGCCTCGCCGACGACCTCGAGGTCGTCGGTCTCCTCGATGATGCCCCGCAGCCCCCGCCGCAGAATGGCGTGATCGTCCGCGATGAACACGCGGATCGCGTTGCGCTCGTCCCTACGCGTCATGTGCACCTTCCGTTGCGTGCGGGCGCGCGAGCGGCACCCGGACCGACACGCGCGTGCCGTGGGGCCGCACGGCCGAAACCGTGACCGTGCCGCCGAGCTGGGCCGCGCGCTCTTCCATGCCTCGCAGCCCGAAGGACGTGGGCTTCAGGCGATCGGCCGCGGCGATGCCCTGGCCGTTGTCCGTCACGGTGAGCTCCACGTCCTCGTCGGAGCTGTCGAGCTCGACGCGCACGTGGGTGGCATTCGCGTGCTTCGCGATATTGGTGAGCGTCTCGCGCAGGATGCTGAAGAGCGCCGTCTCGGCGTCGGAGTCGAGCTCGAGCGCCTCCGCCTGGATCCGGACCTCGGCGGCGACGCCGGTGCGATTCGAGAAATCGGTCGCCTGCCACTCGATCGCGGCGGGGAGGCCCAGGTCGAGGATGCCGGGCCGCAAGTCCTGCCCGATGCGCGTGATGGAGGCGGCCGTCTGGTCGACGAGCGCCTCGAGCGCCTCCAGCCGCGACTTCACCCTGGGCTCGGCGGCGTTGACGCGCTCGGCCAGCCACAGCACGTCGATCTTGATCGCGGTGAGGTTCCCGCCCACGTCGTCGTGCAGCTCGCGGGCGATGCGTGCGCGCTCGTGCTCCTTGGCGTTCTCGAGGTGGGAGGTGAGCTCGCGCTGGCGCTGGCGCGCCTCGATCAGCTCGAGCTCGTGCTCCTTGCTCATGGTGATGTTGACCATGAAGCCTTCCCAGATGAAGCTGCCGCCGGTGCTGCGCCGCGGCCGGAGGCGAATGTTCACCCACTTCACCATGCCGCTCTCGGCCGCGCGCACGCAGCCTTCCCAGTTGACCGGCGTCAGCGTCTCCGCCGAGCGTTCCATGTCGGCGTGGAGCTTCGCCGCGTGCGGCTCCTGGAGGAGGTCGAAGAACGCGTTCGGATCGGTCTCCAGGCGCATGGGCGGAAGCTCCAGGAGCTCGATGCTGCCTTCGCTCACGTGCGAGAACGTGTAGCGCCCCGGCCTCTCGCTCAGCACCTGGAAGACGACGCCCGGGAAGTGGTCGACGATGCCCTGGAGCAGGCCCTTCTGCTCGAGCAGCTGCTGCTCGGCGCGCTGCGCCGCGCGCCGCACCCCGGCTTCGCGCAGCTCGCGCTCGATCGCGGGCACCAGGCGCGAGAGGTTGCGCTTCATCACGTAGTCGTGGGCGCCGGCGCGCATTGCCTCGACGGCGAAGTCCTCGCCGACGTTGCCCGAGACGATGATGAAAGGCAGGTCATGGCCGCTGTAGCGCACGAGCTTCAACGCGGCGAGCCCGTCGAACCCGGGCATGTAGTAGTCCGAGATCACGATGTCCCACCCGCCCTCGGCGAGCGCGGCGGACATCGAGGCGGCGTCCTGCACCCGCAGGATGTGGGGCTCGTAGGCGGTGCGCACTTCGTACTCGATGAGGTCCGCGTCCGCCGGGGAATCCTCGGCAAGCAATATACGAAGCGGCTTCTTCATGCCCTTCGAGTATAGAGGCGGCCTTCATCGGCCGGAAGCTCGCAGTGGAAGGTCGCGCCTGCGCCCGGTGTCGACTCCGCGCGGATGCGCCCGCCATGGCGGCGCACGATGCGCTCGACGGTGGCAAGGCCTATGCCCGTGCCTTCGAACTGCGAGGCCGGGTGCAGCCGCTGGAAGGGCTGGAAGAGCCGGGCGGCGTACGCCGGGTCGAAGCCCGCGCCGTTGTCCCGCACGTAGAACGCTGTCGCGGCCGAGCGCGTAGCCCCGACGTGGATGCGCGCGTCCGGACGCTTGCGCGTGAACTTCCAGGCGTTCGCGAGCAGGTTCTCGAACAGCACGCGCACGAGCCGCGGATCGGCCCAGGCGCGCAGGTTCGGCTCGACGCGCCATTCGACCGTGCGTGCCGGCTCGCGCCGCGCGAGCTCTTCCAGCACGCCGGTCGCGACGGCCGAGAGGTCGGTGCTCACCCGGCGCAGCTCGTAGCGCGAGATGTGCGAGAGCTCGAGGAGCGCCTCGATCAGGGTCTCCATGTGCTCGCCCTGCGCGACGATGCGCTCGAGCATCGAGGCGCTCTCGGGCGCGAGCGGCTCGCCGCCGGTGCGCAGCATCTCGGCGTAGCCGCGGATGGCGCGCAGCGGCGCGCGCAGGTCGTGGGAGACCGAGCTCGCGAACGCGTCGAGCTCTGCGTTGGCGAGCTCGAGCTCGCGCGTGCGCTCCTGCACCCGCCGCTCGAGGTCGAGGTTGAGCAGCACGATCTGCTGCTCGGCCACCTTGTGCTCGGTCACGTCCGAGATGAGGCCGTCCCACACCGGCGCGTCACCGGACTGGCGCGCGGGCGCGGCGTGGATGCGCATCCAGCGCGTGCCCTGCGCGGCCGCGATCGGCACCGTCACGTCCCACGGGCCGCCGTGCGTCGCCGCTTCCGAGAGCGCGCTCAGCAGGAGCTGGCGATGCGCGCGCGGGATCTTCCACAGCATCCTGCGCGGGTTGGCCAGCACCGCCTCACTGGATTCGCCCCACAGCGCCTCGATCTGTGCGCTCATGTACGAGAGCGCGATCGTGTCGCGCCCGCCCATGCGCGCCTGGAACACCGCGCTGGGCACCGTCTTCACGATGGCCTGGAGCTCGCGCTCGGCATCGACGCGCGAGAGGAGCTGCCCGACCTGGAGCGCGATGTTGCGCAAGCCCGCGTCGAGCGTGTCGCTGCGCGGATCGGCGAGGCTGGAGAAGAGCTCGATCACCGCCACCGTGCCCGGGCCGGATCGCACCGGCACCGCCGCGCAGGCGTGCAGGCCCGCGCCGAGCGCAGCCGCGGCGCGCGGCGAAGGCGCGTCCTCGTCGAGCCGCGTGCGCCAGACGACTTCGCCGCTCCGCCACGCCTGCCACGCGATGCCGTCGGGCTCGGGCCCGGCCTCATCGTGCTCCAGCCCGCCGACCTGCTCCGGTTTCAGATGCGGCGAGATCGAGCGCGCCTGCACCCGCCACTGCCGGCCGCGCGCGTCCCAGGCGAGCCACAGCCCGCAGGCGAAGCCGAGGCTGCACATCGCCGCGACGACTTCGGCGGCGACTTCGGCGGGCGTGGAAGCGCGGGCGAGCAGGGTGGCGATGCGCGTCTCGGCGCGCAGCACCGCGTCGGTGAGCTTCGCGTGGCTCACGTCGCGGATCGTGCCCGTGAACCGGCGCGCGCCTTCCACGCGGTGCTCGGCGACGCCGAGGTACACCGGGAACTCGGTGCCGTCGCGCCGCCGCGCGGTCAGCTCGCGCGCAGCGCCGAGGATGCGGGGCACGCCGCTGCGCAGATAGCGGTCGAGGTAGCCGTCGTGGCGGCTGCGGTGAGGCTCCGGCATCAGGATCGAGACGTTGCGGCCGACGAGCTCCTCGGCGGCGTAGCCGAACATGCGCTCGGTGGCGGGGTTCACGCGCTCGATGCGGCCGGCCTCGTCGATCACCACGATGCTCTCCAGCGCGTTCCTGAAGATCGCCTGGAGCTTGGCCTCCTCGGAGGCGAGCGCCGCCTGGAGCGACTTCATCAAGCCTACGGCCGTCGCTCCCCGCTCCAGCGCGGCCTTGTAGCGGCGGGCGAGGAGCAGCGTCGCGAACGCGAGCGTGAGCGTCGCGGCGCCGAGCAGCACGGCCTGGAGGACGTGTTCGCGCAGCTCCCACAGCGCGACGCCGCTCACGGCGAGCGCGGCCAGCCCTACTACCGGGACCAGCCGCGCGGTTCGGGCGGCCGCACGCGGGGGCGGAGGGAGGGCACGCGCCGCCGCCGCGACGGGCTGCATTGCCGGCTCCCCCTCCTGCGTCGATGCTTCCATGGCTGGCTTGTCGGACAAATTTGGCGATGGTACCGCATAAAGGGCGCGGCCCACCCGCCGTAAATTCCGTGAGGCCGGGCCCGCCACGCCGCGGGTGTCTCAGGAATTGGCGGCGCCCGGCCGCGTTTTTTCGGGCTTTGAATCGACCCCCGCCGTCGTACTCTTCGCCGTATCCCAAACCTGGAACGCACGATGTTTCGAACCCTCTGGTCCGCGTCGCGCCGCAACCGCGGCTCCGAAGCCGACGCCGAAGCCGGCGCGGCAGCCGTCGCATCGGCCGCGGCTGCCCAGGCGTCCGTCGCGGCGCTGGAGGCGGAGCTCGCCGGCGTGCGCGCGGACGTCGCCCGCGTCGAGGAGACGCTCGCGGCCGCCACGGCGCGTCTCGCGGACCGCTGCGAGCGCCTGTCGCGCGACATCGCCGGGCAGCGCCGGCTTGCGGAGCAGCTCGGGAACGGCGGCAACGCCGGCAACGCCGAATACGCGCGGCTCTTCGACCGGTTCGTCAGGGAAACCTCCGAGACGCTCCAGTTTTTCGTCGACGCGACCGTCCACAACAGCAAGCTCGCGATGGGGCTGACCGGCCTCATCGAGAAAGTGCGCGGGCAGGCGAACTCGATCCACGGCGCGCTCAAGGAAGTGCAGGGCATCGCCAAGCAAACCGATCTTCTCGCCCTCAACGCCGCGATCGAGGCGGCGCGCGCGGGCGAGGCGGGCCGCGGCTTTGCCGTGGTCGCCGACGAGGTGCGGTTGCTGTCCACGCGCACCTCGGACTTCAGCCACCAGATTCACGCCCACATCAACGCGATGCACGAGGCGTCCAGCGCGGCGGAAGACGCGATCGCCGAAATCGCATCGCGTGACATGAACGTCGCGCTGCAGTCGAAACGGCGCGTGGGCCAGATGATGACGGACATCCGCGGCGTCCACGACGAGATGGCCGCGATGGCTTCGCAGCTCGCCGCCGGCACCGACGCCGTGCGCGAGGACGTCGACGCGGTCGCGGTCGACGCCGCAGCCGGCGCCGAGGCGCGGAAGCAGCTCGCCGCGATCGGCCAGCGTCTCGACGCCATTGGCGCCGAATGCGCGGCGTAGGCTTGCGCGCCGCATCGGCGACGGCGGCGGACATGCCGCCGGAAGACAGTACGGCGCGCGAGTTCGTATTCGGCAGCTCCGACTTCCACCGCATCCGCAAGCTCATCCACGCGCACGCCGGCATCGCGCTCGCCGCGAGCAAGCACGAGATGGTGTATAGCCGGCTCGCGCCGCGGCTGCGCGCGCGCAACCTCACGCGCTTCGCCGATTACATCGGGCTCATCGAGCGCGACGAGGCGGGCGAGCGCCAGGCGTTCGTGAACGCGCTTACGACGAATCTCACCTCGTTCTTTCGCGAGCCGCATCACTTTGCGCAGCTCGCCCGCGCCATCGAGCGCCGGCGCGCCGCGCACGAGCGCATCAACATCTGGTGCTGCGCGTCCTCCACGGGCGAGGAGCCGTATTCGATCGCAATGACGGTCGCCGAGGCGTTCGCGAGCTTCACCCCGTTCGTGTCGATCCTCGCCACCGACGTCGACACCGCGGTGCTCGAAAAGGCCCGCGCCGGCGTCTACGCCGCCGATCGCGTCGCGAAGCTGCACCCGGAGCAGCTGCGGCGCTTCTTCGTCAAAGGCAGCGGCAGCGCGCAGGGGACCTACACCGTGCGCCGCGAGCTGCGCGAGCTCGTCACGTTCCGGCAGGTGAATCTGCTCGACTCCCGCTGGCCCGTGCGCGGGCCCTTCGACGCGATCTTCTGCCGCAATGTCATGATCTACTTCGACCGCCCCACGCAACGCGACGTGCTGCTCAAGCTCGCGCCGCTGATGCGTGAGGACGGACTGCTCTTCGCGGGACATTCCGAGAGCTTCGTGCATTCAGCCGACGTGTTCCGGCTGCGGGGCGGCACGGTCTACGAGCTCGCGCGCACGCCGCGCTCTTCCGGCGCGGCCTGACGGGCGCTCATGAACCAGCCGCCGAGCTCGACGGCCCCCGCGCCGCTCATCCTGATCGGAGCGTCCACGGGCGGCACCGAGGCGATCCGCGAGGTGCTCGTGCGCATGCCCGCCGAGGCGCCCCCGATACTGATCGCCCAGCACATGCCCGAAGGCTTCACGCGGTCCTTTGCGGCGCGGCTCGACGCGCTGTGCCGGATCACCGTCCGGGAAGCCATTCACGGCGAACCGGTGCTGCCGGGGCACGCTTACATCGCGCCCGGTCATTCGCACCTCATGGTCCGGCGCGTCGGCCACGGCTACGCGACCCGGCTTTCCCGCAGCGGACCGGTCAACCGCCACCGTCCGTCCGTCGACGTTCTCTTTCGCTCGGCGGCGGAGTGCGCCGGGGCCGCGACGGCCGGCATCATCCTGACGGGCATGGGTAAGGACGGCGCGCAGGGCCTGCTCGCGCTCAAGCGCGCAGGCGCCCACACCTATGCCCAGGACGAAGGCTCCTGCGTGGTGTTCGGCATGCCCAAGGAGGCCGTCGCCGTGGGCGCGGCGGACAAGGTTCTGGACATCCACGCCATCGCCGGGGCCGTGCTCGAGCGCCTCGGGACGGCCTCGCGCGCCCCGCGGCCCTGAAGCGCCGCGCGGCCCCCTCAAGGGGGCCGGCGCCCCGCCGTTAATGCTGCATCGCGACCACGGACAGCGGTTCCCTTTTCCATGCAGGCCAAAATCAGAAACGAGCTCGACACCGCGGTGATCCAGCTGAGCGGACGCTTCGATTTCAGCGGGCACCGCGAATTCAAGCAGTGCTGCGAGGCCGCGCTCACGCAGCCCGAAGTGCGCCGCATCGACGTCGACCTCGACGAGGTGGAATACCTCGACAGCTCCGCGCTGGGCATGCTGCTGCTCCTGAAGGAGCAGGCCGATTCGCGCGCGCTGCCGGTCTCGCTGCTGAACTGCGCCGGCATGGTCAAAGAAATCCTCGACGTCGCGAACTTCGGCCACGTCTTTTCGATGCGCTAAGCACGCGTAACGTCCCGTGGAATTCACCAACGCGGCGCTGAACGCCGCCTCATCCGTTTCGCCCGCGCCTCACAGCGTGCTGGTCGTCGACGACCAGGAGCAGGCGCGCGCGCTGCTCACGCGCTTTCTCAGCCGCATGGGCTACCGCGTCGAGACCGCCTCGAACGGCCTGGAAGCCGTCGAGGCCGTCGCGCGCATGCGTCCCGACATCGTGATCATGGACGTCATGATGCCGGTGATGGGCGGCTACGAAGCGACCGAGCGCATCCGTGCCGCCGCGCAGGAGCGCTGGATGCCCATCGTCTTCCTGAGCGCGACGCCGGACAACGCGGCGCTCATCCGCGCGCTCGAAGGCGGCGGCGACGACTACCTCGTCAAGCCGATCAGCTACACGGTGCTGCGCGCGAAGATGCGCGCGGTCTCGCGCACGCTCATCCTCCAGCGCGAGCTGGAAGACCGCAGCGCGCGGCTCGCCGCGTATCGCGCGGCCGAGGAAGAGCAGAACCGCACCGCCGAGCACGTCATCCGGCGGCTTGCGACGCACGACCTGCTCGACGAATCCTGCGTGCAGCACTGGACCGCGCCCGCGAACATCTTCAGCGGCGACCTCGTCGCCGCCGCGCGCACGCCCGCCGGCGCGCTGCACGTGATGCTCGCCGACGGCGCCGGCCACGGCCTGGCCGCCGCGCTGTCCGCGCTGCCCGTGACGCAGCCGTTCTACCGCATGACCGAGAAGGGCTATCCGCTCTCGACCATCGTGCAGGAGATGAACAGCAAGATCCGCCACCTCCTGCCGGTGGAGCGCTTCGTCGCCGCGACGCTCATCTCGATCGACTTCGACGCGCAGTTGATCCAGATCTGGAACGGCGGCAACCCGCCGCTGTGCGTGATCTCCGAGACCGGCAGCATCCTGCACATGGCGCGCTCGCGGCACCTCGCGCTCGGGGTGGCCGCCGACGATTTCTTCCGGAACGACCCGGAAGTCTATCGCTACGAAGAGCCGTGCCAGATCGTCGCGTGCTCCGACGGCCTGTACGAGGCCGCGGGCTGGCGCGCGAGCGAGTCCGGCGCGGAGAACCTCGCGGTGCTGCTCGCGTCGCACGAGCCGGCCGCGCGCCTGGACGCGCTGAAGGCGCGCTGTGCGCCCTCGTCCGAGACGCACGCGCTCTCCGACGACGCGTCCATCGTGCTGATCACCTGCACGCCGGGCGACGACTGCGCGCCGCGCCGGCCCGAGCCGACCGTGGTGCGCAAGCCCCACGCGGGCGACTGGAGCTTCAACCTGAGCCTCTCGGCGCCGCAGCTGCGTCACGTCGACGTGGTGCCCATGGTGCTGGAGACGGTGAGCCGCATGCACGGCTGGTGCACGCGCAATCCCAAGCTCTTCCTCGTGCTGGCCGAGCTCGTCTCGAACGCGATCGACCACGGCGTGCTGGGGCTCGACTCGCGCATCAAGCTCGAGGCGGACGGCTTCCAGCGCTACCTGCGCCTGCGCCAGGAGAAGCTGCAGCGCCTGCTCCAGGGCAGCGTCGACATCGCCATCGAGGCCCTCGAGCAGGACGGGCAGCCGATGCTGCGCATAGACGTGAAGGACACCGGCGCGGGGTTCGACCATGCCCGCGTGCTCGATCTGGATCCCGGCATGGACGCGCCGTTCGGCCGCGGCATCCCGCTGCTGAAGCGCATCTGCGACAAGCTGGAATACCACGGCCGCGGCAATCACGTCGAAGTGATGTTCACGGCCGACACCGACGGCGCGGCCGGCGAGGACGCCCGCGCCTAATGGTGCGGGCCGACCGGCCGTTAATGCTCGAAGTGACCTAGCAGCTTTTGACCGACCGCCCGACCATGGACATCCTGATCATAGACGACGCGCCGATCATGATCGCCCTGCTGAAGAAGCTGGTGGCGAAAATGGCCGACTGCAACGCCGTCGCGTACACGAGCGCGGCCGAAGCGCTCACGTGGTGCGGGTCGAACGATCCGGACCTGGTGATCTGCGATTACATGATGCCGGAGATCAACGGCATCGAGTTCGCGCAGCGCTTCCGCGCGCTGCCCGGCAAGGCCGACACGCCGCTGCTGATGGTCACGGCCGAGGACGACAAGGCGCTGCGGCACCGCGCGCTCCAGACCGGCATCAACGACTTCCTCAACAAGCCTTTCGACCAGGTCGAGCTCCAGGCGCGCGCGGCCAACATGCTGAAGCTGCGCTCGAGCCAGAAGAAGCTCGCTAGCCTCGCGCTGCTGCTCGCCGACGAGGTCGCGAAAGCGACCCAGGAAGTCGTCAGGCGCGAGCGCGAGACGCTGTTCTGCCTCGGCCGCGCCGCGGAGTTCCGCGATCCCGAGACGCACGAGCACATCGTGCGCATGTCGAACTATTCCAGGCTGATCGGCCTGCGCATGGGGCTCACCGAGGAGGAAGCCGAGCTGCTGCTGCTGGCTGCGCCGCTGCACGACATCGGCAAGCTCGGCACGCCGGACAACATCCTGCTCAAACCCGGCAAGCTCACCCCCGAAGAGTTCGAGATCATGAAGCAGCACACGGTGATGGGGGGCAAGATCCTGAGCAACGGCAACTCGCCGATCCTTCAGGCCGGCGCGGTGATCGCGATGTCGCACCACGAGAAGTTCGACGGCAGCGGCTATCCGAACGCTCTGAAGGGCAAGGACATCCCGCTCTTCGGGCGCATCGTGGCGGTGGCCGACGTGTTCGACGCGCTCATGAGCGACCGGCCCTACAAGAAGGCGTGGGAGCTCGAGCGCGCCACCGCGCTCATCCGCGAGAGCAGCGGCGGCCACTTCGATCCGGAGGTCGTCGAGGCGTTCTTCGAGGTGCTGCCGCAGATCCTCGAGATCAGGGAACGCTACCGCGATTCCGACATGCCGGAGCCGCAAGCCGCCGTGGAATCGCCCAAGGCCGCCGCGTGAGCGCCGCGAGCGACACCCGTCGCCCCGAGCAGCCGGAGAAATCCGCGGGATGGAAGACCGCGGCCGCGCTGCAGTTCGGCGTGCTCGCGATCGGCCTCGTGCTCTCGGCGTGCCTCGCGTGGTGGGCGATCCAGAAGAACGAGTTCGACTCCTCGAGGCGCTTCGAGGCCGACGCGCGCAACGCCGCGCACTCGATCGAGATCCGGCTGCGCACGTACGAAGAGATGCTGCGCGGGCTCGCCGCGCTGTTCGACACCTCCAACGAGACCACGCGCGAGGGCTTCCACGCCTACGCCCAGTCGCTCGACCTGCCTTCGCGCTATCCGGGCGTGCAGTCGCTCAGCTTCGCGCGCTACGTGCAGGCGGACCAGATCAAGCGCACGGCCGACGAAAAAGGCGCGCCGTTCCAGTTCGAGGTCTACGGCGACCGCGGCCGGCGCGAATACCTGGTCGGGGAATTCCTCGAGCGCCTCCAGGGCGCGGAAGGCGTGAGCTCCGGCTTCAATCCCGCGAACAACGAGATCCGGCGCGAGCAGGTGACGCTGGCCGTCACGAGCGGCGAGCCGACGGCGTCGGCGCGGCTGCATTCCGAGTCGACGCCGAATGCCGGCGCCGTTTCGCTGCGCATGCCCGTCTATCGCCGCGGCGCCGAGCTGGGAACGGTGCTGCAGCGTCGCAACGCGGCGATCGGTCTCGTCGGCGCGACCTTCAACGTTCCCAAGATGATGCGCACCGTGCTGAGCGGTGCGGAAGCCTCGCGCCTGCGCTTCAGCATTCACGACGCCGGCTACGTGGGCGAGGAGGACGTCGGTCTCGCGCCGGATGCGTCCAACCTTCTGTTCGAGTCGGACGAAGGCGCCCGGCCGAGCTGGCTCGACGGGCGCCACACCGGCCGCTTCAGCATCAACGTCGGCGGGCGCCGCTGGGACGCCTACGTGAGCGCCCCGCAGCGGCGCTTCTCGGCCGAATACCTGGCGCTGCCGGTCACGGCCTTCGCGGTCGGCCTGTTCCTCACGGGCCTGCTGTGCGCGCTGGCGCGCACGCTCGGCCGCTCGCGCAAGCGCGCGCTCGACCTCGCCGAGCGCATGACGCGCGACCTGCGGGAGCGCGAGCAGCAGCTCCTGCACACCGAGGAGCGGCTCACGCTCGCGCTCGAAGGCTCGAACCGCGTGCTGTGGGACTGGGACGTGCCCACCGGTGCGATCTTCCTGAGCGACGAGTGGGCGGTGATCACCGGACGTCCCCGGGCGCCCACGACGACCAATCTCACCGATCTCGCGGGCGAGGCGCATCCGGACGACCTGCCGATGCTGAGAGCGGCGCTCGTGGCGGCGGTGAAGGGCAACGGCGACTACCGCGTCGAGCAGCGCATCCGCTGCGTCGACGGCACCTGGAAATGGATCGAGAGCCAGGGCAAGGTCGTCTCGCGCGACGCGAACGGCCGCGCGCTGCGCATGACCGGCACCAACGCCGACATCGACGAGCGCAAGCACCGCGAGCAGGAGAAGATTCGCCAGGAAACCGAGCTGCACCAGGCCAAGGAAGCGGCCGAAGCGGCGAACCGCGCGAAGAGCGAGTTCCTGGCGAACGTGAGCCACGAGATCCGCACGCCGATGAACGCGATCATCGGGATGACCGGGCTCGCGCTCGAGACCGAGCTCACCGGCGAGCAGAACGACTACCTGCAGATCGTGCGCTCGGCGGCGGACTCGCTGCTCACGATCATCGACGAGGTGCTCGACTTCTCCAAGATCGAGGCGGGGCGCCTCGTGATGGAGTCGATCGAGTTCAGCCTGCGCAACTGCATAGACCAGACGGTGAAGCTCATGGCGCCGCGGGCGCACGAAAAAGGGCTCGAGCTCATCACGAACGTCGCGCGCGGCGTCCCCGACCGGGTCAGGGGCGATCCGACGCGCTGCCGCCAGATCCTGCTCAACCTGCTCGGCAACGCGGTCAAGTTCACGCAGCACGGCGAGGTCGAAGTGTCGATCGAGCTCGTCGGCATCGAGCGCGGGGCGGCGACGCTGCGCTGCGCGGTGCGCGACACCGGCATCGGCATCGCGGCGGACAAGCAGGCGATGATCTTCGACGCGTTCGCGCAGGTCGATGCGTCGACCACGCGCGAGTACGGCGGCACGGGCCTGGGGCTGACGATCTCGTCGCGCATCGTCGAGGCGATGGGCGGCAAGATGAAGGTGGTAAGCGCGCCGGGCCAGGGCAGCACGTTCGAATTCACGCTGCGCCTGGACGTCGTCGAGAGCCGCGACACGCTCGTCTTCTCGCAGCTCCAGGGGCTTGCCGCGCTCGTCGTGGACGACAACGAGGCGGCGTGCCGCGCGCTCGCCGCCATCCTGACCTCGGCCGGCATGCAGGTGGAGACCGTGGGGGAAGGGGCCGCGGCGATCGAGCGCGTGCGCAGCCGCGCGCTTGCGAAAAGCCCGTTCAACCTCATCGTGATCGACGCGCACATGCCGGTGCTCGACGGCTTCGAGGTCGCGCGCGGCCTCGCCGCCGATCCGGCGCTCTCGGTTCCCGCGATCATGCTGCTCACCGCGAACGGCATGCGCGGCGACGCGGTGCGCTGCCGCGAGCTCGGCGTGGCGAGCTATCTCACCAAGCCCGTCTCGACGCGCGACCTGGTGGAAGCGGCCGCCGCGACGCTCGGCGCGAAACGCTCGGCGAGCGCGCCGCTCATCACGCGCCACACGCTGCGCGAGAATCGCGGCGGCTCGCTCGACCTGCTGCTCGCCGAGGACAACCTCATCAACCAGAAGCTCGCGGTGAAGCTCCTCACCACGCGCGGACACACCGTGCACGTCGCGAACAACGGGCGCGAAGCGGTCGACGCGGCGGCGAAGAAGCGCTACGACGCGATCCTCATGGACCTCCAGATGCCCGTCATGGGCGGCATCGAGGCCTGCAAGACGATCCGCGAGGCGGAAGCCGGCGGCACCGATCACGTGCCTATCGTCGCGCTGACCGCGCACGCGATGGAGCGCGACCGCGAGCTCTGCCTCGCGTCGGGCATGGACGGCTTCGTGACGAAACCCATCGCGATCGAGTTCCTCATGTCCGAGCTCGAGCGGGTGTCGAAAGGCCGCGGCGTGGAGCTCGGCGCGCTGCGCGCGCCGGCGCCCGCCGCCAAGGCGCGGCCGCAGACTTCGATCGTCGACCGCGACGCGACCATCGCGCGGCTCGGCGGCGATGCCGAGCTCTTCGGCGAGATCGCGGAGATCTACGTTGCGACGACCCCGACGCAGCTCGACGCGATCGCCGCGATGCTCGAGCAAGGGGCGCTCGACACCGTGGCGCGCGAGGCCCACGCGCTCAAGGGCGCGACCGCGACGTTCGAAGCGCCCGCGGCGCTCGGCGTGGTGACGAAGCTCGAAGCGCAGGCGAAGCAGGGAGACGCCGCAGCCGCGCGCCGCACCTTCGAGCAGGTGAAGACGCTCGTCGGCGCGCTCGTGCGCGAGCTGGAGTCGAGCATGGCAGAGGCGGCTGCATCGTGAGGCGCCGCGAACAGGGGACCGCTGCGGAGCGGGACGGCTGCGGTATCATTAGCGCCGTCGCGGCGCCATGAACACCGCGACCGGCAGCCTGGCGGCGCCGATAACAACCAAACAGAGAACAACCATGGCTGCGGCACCCGCGCGCATCGTCATCGTCGACGACAACAACGTGATCCGCGAGGTCCTGCGCGGATTGATCCGGCACGACCCGCGCCTCTCCGTGGTCGGCGAGGCGGGCACCGGTGAGGCGGCGCTCGACCTGATCGTCCAGGCCAAGCCGAACCTCGTGTGCCTGGACATCCTCATGCCGGGCATGGACGGGCTCACCGTGCTCAGGACGATCCGCGAGGCGCATCCCGACGTGCGCGTGATCCTCATCACCGGGCAGGCGACTTCCGACGTCGTGAAGGAAGCGCTGTCGCTCGGCGCGAACGGCTTCGTCGTCAAACCGTTCAGCGCCGACAAGGTGCTGGGCGCGATCCACCGCGCTTTGGGCAACGCCGGCTGACGCCGGCGTTGCCGCGCGCGGTGGATCGCGCCGGGGCGCCGGTGAACGCCAGGGAGGGAAACTACGGTTCCCTCGCTGCGCTCGGCTTGCCGATTACGCCAAGGAGGGAACCTACGGTTCCCTCCTTGCGGACCTCCCTCCCTTGCCGGTGCGTCGCGGACGCACCGGCGCCGTTCGCTTTCACTTCTTCAATCCCACCGCCTGCCATGAGCTTCGCGAGCTGCGCGTCTTCGCGCGCGATGAGCTCGCCGAATTCCCGGCTGCCCGCGAACGCGCGACGCGGTCGTCGAACTCCCACGAGCCGCCGCTCACGCCGACGCCGCCGATGGACGCCGCGCACACCGCCTTCGCGTCGAGGAGTGCACGGCGGGTGTATGCATTGACGGGGTTGTGGCGAGGAATGGTCACGATACGCACACCATTGCTCATCACGATGTGCTTACCCTGGCGGACGATACGAAAACCGATTTTTTCGAGCGCCGCACGGCATCAAGATGATTGACGCCGGGGATGCTCGGCACGGCTACCGGATTACTGCGACCTCACGAACGTCTTCTCCTCGAAGCTGCTCGTCGACTACGGACAAATACTCTCGAATGGCTTCTCGGACATTGTCGAGCGCCTCCTGCCCGGTGGCGCCCTGAGACCAGCAGCCAGGGAAGCCCGGAACCGATACGCCATATCCTTCCTCGGACTTAGGCAGTGCGATGCGATATGTCACTCGGGCGTCCGCCGAGCCGTCATAGGCGAAGCGTCGCCGTTTCAGATGAAGAAATCCTTCAGATCCACCGGCAGCGCGTCCTTCGGCAGCGTGCGGCGGATGCGGTAGGGCTCGCCCGCAGAGGTGCGGGGCTCCTTCACGAGGTCGAGCACGCGGTGCGGATAGATCGGCGCGCCGTTCCCGTCGATCACCACCATCACGCGCGGCTGGAGGCGCCCGCACGAGGTTCTGCGCGATGACGATCCCGATCTCGCCGGAGCTGAGCTCGACCGCGCTGCCGACGGGATAGATGCCGATGCACTGGATGAACTGTTCCACCAGCGCTTCGTGGAAGAGGGTGCCGCGCAGCTTGTGCAGGAGGCTCAGCGCGTTCGATGCCGAGACGTGCCCGCCCTCGGCGCCGTCCCACGTGAGCTCGCAGAACGCGTCGACCAGCGCCGCGATGGCGCCGTCGAGCGAGATCTCGTGCGCTTCGAGGCCGGCGGGATAGCCTTTGGCGTCCTGCCGCTCGTGGTGCTGCACGACGATGTCGGCGATGCCGCGCGGCAGGTTCGGGGTCGCGCGGATCGAATCGACCGAAGCCATCACGTGCGCGATCACGTCCGGATCGGTTTCGATCGCGTCGAGCGGCTTCGATCCGGCGGCGCCGCCCGCTTCGAGGCGGCCCACGTCGAGGAGCACGCCCGCGAGCCCGAGCACTTCGAGGCGCTCGCGCGGATACTGGAGGAAACGCCCGAACGTGATCATCAGGATCGCGGTATCCATCGCGCGCCCGAGCTGCCGGTCGCCGCGCTCGCGCACCCGGTTCACGAGCAGCATGGCGTCGGGATTGCGGCTGATGCTCTCGGTCACGCTCGACACGGCGGTGGTGAGCGCGGGCACGTCGAGCCTGCGCTCGAGCTTGAGCGTCGTGAAGAGCTTGTCCACCGAACGGCGGCACGACGCGTAGATCTGCTTCGCCGCCGGAAGCTCCTTCTCGACCGGCGTGGTGGTGGAGTACACCACACGGCCGCGCAGCGGCTCGCCGCGCCGGGGGAGCTCCGGAATCCAGCGCTCGCGCTCGGGATCGACGTACACCGACTTGCATTGCGTGCGGAGCGACTCGAGCTCCTCCTCGGTCGTCACCGGGAAGCCCTGGAACGCGAATTTCGTTCCAAGCCATGGACGATCGAGCTCGACCACGTACATGCCGAGGCGCAGTTGATCGGTGGGTATCTGCTTCTTGAGCATTCGGGCTACGACAGGCTCTCGTCACGTGAGGCACGCCGCGCGAGCGTCCGTGCTTCCCATATAACGGCATTCGGCGGCCGGACTGATGGCGCAGGTACCGCGCTTGCAACCCGGGACCCGCTTTCTACCGGAGGGGCGGGGATGTCACAGAATTGGGAATTTCTCGAAGACACCGGCGGGCGCTGGCACTGGCGCTCGAGCCGCGCGGACGGCTCGCACGCGGTGTCGGACACGACCTTCGAGAGCGGCATCGCGTGCGTGATGAACGCGATGCGCAACGGCTACCTCGCGGGCACCTCCCTAGCCGCCGCGGTACAGCCGCCCGCGGGAATTACACGGCGAGCAGCGCCCGCGGGTCCTCGGCCGCGGCCGTCTTGAGCAGCGGCTCCACGTCGAGGATCAGGATCACCGACCCGTCACCGGCCAGCGTCGCGCCGGCCACGCCCTGCGGCTTGATGTCGGTGAGCGGCTTGATCACGACGTCCTCGCGGCCGACGCTTTCCAGCACATTGGGATCCTAAGCTTAGAATTCCACGTGGACAAGTTGTCGCG
>JADMIO011285588.1_pt1 | contig 79870 bp, 59 predicted proteins | sample 8958161 | NCBI WGS metagenome assembly JADMIO01 (sample SAMN16585339, study PRJNA669376) | soil metagenome | isolation source: Crop rotation soil | place: USA: Cullars Rotation, Alabama | collected 2011 | reverse complement strand
CGACTTCAAGTCACGTGAATTCCAAGCTTCGGATCCCACTGTGCTGGAAAGGGCTGGAGCGAACCCGGACGCTCCAAATTACTGGGGTGTTACGGCGCGCTCATGGGCGCCCCATGGTGCATCCAGTTGGTTCGATCAGGTTCCGCCAAAGAAATTGCCGTTGCCACCTCCTCGGATTCAGAACGCCGAACATCTTGCGGACCACTATCATCCACGATTCAAAATTCCTGAGCGAGAGAAGCGGGAGACGTTGCAAGTTGGCCAAGCTGTCGATCTGTATGTTTTCGGTCCGGAGGCTGAATCGAAACAGGACAAGGTAAAGGTTCGGATCACTGCAGTGACGGGAAGTCGCGCGAATGTTCGTTACACGGCCACGGTAGAAACTCCGATTGAACAAACTCACCTAACCGAAGGGACGACGACCTTGGACTTTGGTCCGGAGAACATTGCTTCGGTATATATTCCTCGGCCCGCAAAAAAGGACAGCTGAACCAGACCCTCAAGCTGAACGGGACAGCCATGTCAGTTTGCACGGCGCTACGGTTTTTGCACTCGGCCCGCACTGCTGAACTGGATGTAAGACAGCCTGAAGAACGCCAGTACCGCCGACATCGCCGTCTGTTGCTGGTGATAGGTTGGAGATCATCGCTCGAAATCTAGGAGAAACATCATGATCGTGGAATCTCAGATAACCATCAACGGATCGAAGGAGGCGATCTGGGGGGTAATTACCGATATCGAAAACGCCGCGAAAATCATCAGCGGAATCATGAGCAATGAGATTGTCGAAAAGCCGGCAAACGGGCTCGTCGGACTGAAGTGGAAAGAGACCCGAATGCTATTCGGCAAGCCGGCGACAGTGGAGAAGTGGATCACGGACGCCGTGGAAAATGAGTCCTTCAAAACCAAGGCAGAGCAAGATGGATTCGTATTTCTAACCACTAATCGCCTCTCACCAGTGAGCGGCGGCATCGCGTTGATTAGTATTCATGATTCCAAGCCTCAAGGCTTCGTTGCTAGATTAATGTCCACTCCCATGTTTCTGTTCAAAGGCGTGATTCGAAAAGCCCTCATGAAAGACCTAATCGACATCAAGGCCGCCGTGGAAAAGAAGTGATTGATCGCGGCCTAACAATGGTATGCGTCGGATGCGCTTCGCGCGCCGAAGTTGGCGAGCGTAAGGCGATGGAGGGCTTCGGATGATTTTCGAAATCGAACCGCATCGAGGTATTGGGCCAGTCTCGTTTGGGATGACTCGCTCCGACGTCGTTGCCGCAATGGCAACTTGCGGCGGCGGGTCCCTGGTTGTGCGGAATGAGGAAACGGAGTGCTTCTTTGAAAATGCGTTCCAGGTCTCGTTCGGAGATGCCGGCCGTGTGGATTTCATCGAAGTTTGCAGTGGCATTCCTGCTGAGGTTCGATTTGCCAGCCGCGATGTATTCGACCTTCATGCGGATGACCTGCTAGAACTTATTCGTGGCCATGAACAAGAGGACCCAACACTATCCGACCCGGATGATTCCTATGTTTTTGCTGGCTTGATTCTGACGCTGTGGGGTCGCGACGAGCAATATGATCACAAAGGTGGAGAACAACGGCCCGTATTTGCCACAGTTGGAGTTGGAGCACCTAGCTACCTCGCAGCAATTCGGGCGATCCACCAGTGCGATTAAGCTGCAGGATACAATTAAAAGACACACATCTTGTTTAACCGTTCGATCTCTTCAGATAGCTGCGGGGTCGAAGACGGTGATCGGCAGGCCGCGGAAATGGATAGCGTTGAAAGTAAGCAGGTGCGCAATTCCGTAACTCTGCATGGCGGCAACAAGGCGAATATCGTGAGCCCGAAAACCGGTGACATTGTGTTTTTCCACAAGATCCTGCCAAAGGCTGCTTAAATCCTCTCGGTCAACGAGAAGCACAAAACGCCTCCGAAAGAAGCGCAGCCACTGCCCCGCTTGTGCGGGCGTCATGCCTAAGCCGTTACTCCCTGCGGGCGGCACACCTTGTTGACGCGTTGCAACCGCCCAAAACTCGTAAAGATTTTGTGGCACAATGATCAGGCGCTCTCCCCGTTGCAGCCAAGTCTGTATGGCTTTGCGTGCCACTGAAGATTGCGGATCATTTGACTGTGTCATTCGAGTCAGCAAATTTGTATCGAGTAGGATCATTCGCTTTCCATTCGCGAGTAGATCGATTCGCGCGAATCGTCCACCACCTTGGCGTCCGACATGAAGGGATGCATCTCATCAAAGATGTCCTCTCCGGGCCGAATGGTCTCGTCGGGCGGCAGCGAAGCGGACTCTTCAATGAACACGATTGCCTCCCGAACCTCTCCATGGATTCTGCTGATGCTGTCGACGATTTCTTGTTTTGAACCTTTGAGCAACTGCGTCTTCACAAATCACCTCTACATCTCGGACGTTGTCGACTCACCGACTAATTTGAATGGATTCCAATGATGCGTCGAACAGAGAAGCGGCACCCCTATTCTTTCATCCAGATGCATTGAAGGCAATGCTCAACTTGGCCCGGTCCCGGCCTTCACATTAGAAAATATGTGCCTGGCTTCGCAAGCCAAAAGAACCAAAACGACACTCAATCCCTGTCCATTTCTACCAAATACTCATCCATCGCAAATAGCCAGCGTGTCGAAGCCAAGTGTCAAACCGCTCAATAATTTGAATGTCCTACTGGTCCGCCGCGCGACACTCGACCTATTGAGGCTGTACCGGCCGGTTCGATTCGGTTACTGTTTTGTGAGCGATCCGCTGCGCAAGGCGATGGAAGCAGCGAAGATCACCGGCATGCGGTTTGGGACCGCGAAACTTTTTCGATCTGCAAAAACATAGTCTGGCCGAATGAATTTGCGTTCGCTGACATGGCGCGGGAAGACTTAATTCCACATTGCTTGCGAGCACACCGCTTAAGAATGTTGCGATCGCGATTTTATCGAGCAATTAAGGTCATTGCGCAGCTGATAACGTTCGAATAAGTCTGATCGGGTTACCAGAACTTCCACCATGGCTTGCGCTTTTTGACACGCTTGCGTTTTTTCGTGGGAAGCGGTTCCGAGCTATCGCCCTCGACCAGTCGAGATTGTGCCATCATCTCGCGCAGCAGTTTGGCGGGCATGGGAGGCGCCGGTATTGCCTCATTCTCTGGCAGTCGAAGCCATTGTCCGCATGCCGGGCAAACGACCTTCAGCGACATTTCAAACGGAGCATCGGCGAACTCATCGAGCTCGTCGTCTACTCCTGGATCGTAACGTTTTTTGCACTTAGGGCACTTCACAATTGGCATGTCGATGTTCCCTGTAACATGGATGATCGCGGAGCTTGTGCTTGCCCAACGTGATTTTCGCAATCATTCCATCTATCGACATTCAGAATAGAAACTCGAAACAAGATGTATCCACTTGGTTGAAATGGACAATCATTTCTGGTGATAGGAATGTCCTTTTGCAAACTCACGTCCTTTGCTTCGGCTTGCCTGTTAAGTTCGGAGAGAACGTTTTGAAATACAATGATTGTCAGTCATGATGAAACGAAACGATGTCGGGAAGGGTAAACTTGTTTGCAAGTTTGCAAGGAGGGGATTTTGCGATGGCCGATCAACGACCGCCGTTCTGGAATCTCGTTTCGTTGGCAATGCCTTTCGTGGGATTTGGGATTGGGTTTTTGATTGGGGTCTTTGGACAAGGAATCTTATGGTCCGGGCATCCGATGGATGGAATCTTTTGGGGGGTCTTGCCCTGGACGATTTTTTGCGTTCTCGGTTTTGTTGCCGCGATTGTCGCAAAGCGGCGGCAGGAACGAATGCCGCGAGTCACGATCGCTGCAATGATCCTCAATGCAGCCCTACCCGTTCTCCTCCTCTATTCGGGAATCACTGCACTCCTCGGTTGGCTTGAGAACGGTTAGGTAACGAAGTCTCTACAGTCCGATTTCTCGTTTCGCTCCATTCCCTATGCACTCTTGCCGTGCCAATGTACGGCAATGCGGTCTAGTTGGAACATCACGTTGTCGGGTTCGAGGACTCGTTTGGGTCCGCGAAGATCTACTGCACCGCACGTCTGGCTGGTTGTGGATCGGCTTTGGTCAGAGATTTTTTGCGAAGGTAGCGTTTGCCGATCTGCTTGATGTGTTTGGTTCCCCACTCGCACAATGGCGGAAGTAGGTCTTTGAGACTGATGCCCATTGGAGTGAGAGAATACTCAACGCGTGGCGGAATTTCAGGAAATGCCTTTCGGCAGACGAGCCCATCCGCCTCCATCTCTTTGAGTTGCTGGATGAGCATTTTCTCGGAAATGCCGGCGACGAGTCTTTTCAGTTCGCCGAATCGTTTGGGACCGGGATGGAGCCGCCAGAGAATGATGACTTTCCATTTGCCGCCGATCACGTCAAACGCGGCTTCCAGTCCGCAGGAATAAGAAGTTCGTTTCACCGGTCTCTCTCCGATAGTTACCTTTTTGTAGGCACCCTACTTTTTGGTGAGTACTTGTCCAATGGAAACCAATTGTTTACTATTCTTCGCAAGCCTATTCCAGAAATCAATTACGGGAGCACCCCATGCGAACATTGTTGCTGTGCCTGATTTGCTTGGTCCCCCAAACTGTAGGCGCCGGCGAAAAGTTGCTCGTTTGGCCGCAGTTTCGAGGTCCCAAAGGAACCGGGATTGCCGTCGATCAAAAGCCACCGGTGGAATTCGGGCCAGACAAGAACGTCAAATGGAAGGTCGCGGTTCCGGGCGGTTATTCTTCCCCGATCATCGCCGGCGAGAATTTAGTCTTCACCGCTTTCGATCAAGGGAAGCTCTACACGATCGCTTACCGACGACTGGATGGGAAGGAAGCCTGGCGAGCCCATGCGCCGGCGAGCCAAATCGAACCTTATCACAAGACCGAGGGAAGTCCGGCGGCTTCCACTCCTGTGACCGATGGCGAACGGATCGTGTCGTATTTCGGTTCCTGCGGACTGTTTTGTTATGACCTACATGGCAAAGAACTCTGGCACTACACAATGCCGGCCGCTTCCACTCCGTTTGATTTCGGCACTGGTGTCTCTCCGATTCTGGAGGATGGAGTCGTCATCCTGCTCCGAGACGAGAACAAGAATCCAAAGATGCTTGCGGTGGATGCAGCGAGTGGGAATCTCAAATGGGAAACGAAACGAGAATCGAAATCGGGATTTTGCACACCGGTCATTTGTTCCACGCCGAACGGGAAACAGATCGTCGCTGCCGGTTATCGAAGAATGATTGGATACGACTTTGCAACGGGAGTGGAGAAATGGACCGTACACGGCATGCCTGCCGCAGCGTGCGCCACACCGGTCTTCGTGGATGACACACTCTTCTTCGCCGGCTGGTCTCCGGGGGATGATTTTAAGCTTCCAAGCTACGACTCATTGCTTAAGGACGCGGGCCAAGAGAGCGTTGGTCACATCACTCGCGAAGGACTGGAGCGAACACTCCTCAAAGGGATGTTCGACAGCCAGGACTTCAATCATGATGGGAAGCTCACGCGAGAAGAATGGACCGAGGCGCTTGCGATTATCTCCACCTCGAAGAACAGCGTGTTTGCTCTAAAACTTGGCGGAACCGGCGACGTTACCAAGTCTCATGTCGTTTGGCGCAATACCAAAGGCCTACCGTATGTACCATCCGGCATCGTGACGAACGGACAGTATGTGCTGCTACGAGATGGGGGCATAGTGACCGCCTACGACGAAAAAACAGGGAAGCCGGTCTATGTGCAAAAGCGCGTGGCTGCGACTGGTGGCTACTACGCGTCACCCGTCGCCGCGAATGGGAACATCTATTTGACATCCTTGGCGGACGGGGTGGTCACGGTGATGAAGGCCGGGACGAACGCGCCCGTGGTTGTCGTGCGAAACCCGAAACTCAATGAGCGAGTCGCCGCGACACCTGCCATTGCAGACGACACAATTTATGTTCGCACGGCCGGCCATCTTTACGCTTTCTCAGAAAAGAAATAGCGGAGGAAAATCCGAACTCATTCGCTGCCCAACTGGCGGTCAATTCGATGAACTTTGCAGCGAGCCTTCCGCGCAAAAAGAAAAGGTCCGAACCAATCGGTCGGACCTTTTCTGATTTGCGATAGTCTTTTAGCAAACCACTAGATCATGACTTTGATCTTGGCGTTCTGGCGGGCCTTGGCGATGATCGCCGCCTTCAAATCTTCTGCGTAGAACGCTTTCACCATATCAGCGGATTGTTCAAACGAAACCTGTTTGCCCGGTTTTTTGGCGGTCACAACGATCAAGTGATAGCCGAATTCGGTTTCGACAATTTCGCTCACTTGATTGACTGGCAAAGAGAACGCCGTCGCGGCAAATGCTTCGGTCATCACTCCCTTGCGCGGGAAGAAGTCGAGGTCGCCCCCCTGAGACTTCGACGGGCAATCGGAATATTTCGCAGCAGCGTCGGAGAATTTCACGCCGCTGGCCAGTTGCGCTCGAATCGCTTCAATCTTTTTGCGAGCGGCCGCGCGATCGGAATCACTCGCCTCCGGCTCGAGCTTCACAAGGATATGACTGGCGCGAACTTCCGAATTGTCGAAGGCGGCCAAGTTGGCTTCGAAATACCCCTGGAGTGCTTTATTCGTTGCTCGAATCTCCACGTACTGCATCCACCGATGGATTTCCCGAATGTCGGATCGCATTCGCTTTTCGTCGACGCCCATCTCCTTTAAGAAGGTTTCCAGCGTCTGTCCCTTCGCTTCGCGGTGCTTGCGAATTTCCGCAATGTGGCTGTCCACTTTCTTTTCATCCGCGACAATCTTCTGCTCGTCCAAGAACTGCGAGACAAGTGTGTCGTTGATCAGATAATTCAGCACATGTTTGCGATAAACCTTGATCTTGTCTTCCGAAATGTCCTTTTGCTGGGACATTTGCGTTCGTTTGTAGGCAGCATCGATTTCGGATTTGGTAATCGAAACGCCGTTCACATTGGCGACTTCTTCATCCTGCGCCAAGGAGGGGCTGGCTGACCACAGAGCAAGTCCCAATGCCAATGTCGAAATTGTTCCACGCAACATCGCTCGATCTCCCGATTCGAAATCACCAAAGAGGTCCTACAGCACTCTGCTCGCTGCGGGATATAGGCGAACTCCGAAAAAATAACGAGTGAAATACGCAAAAAAGATGCGGGAGCTGTCGACGTTCCGGGAGACGGGGAAAGATGCGCAATTCAGTTTCTTTGAGAGGGATCGGCCAAGTACCACATCGGTCAAGTGTAGCCGCCGTTTAGGTGCGGGGTGTCTTCGCAGGAGCTGTCTTCGGAGTCAGACGGTGTCGGTAAATCTTCAGTCCGTGTACTGCGTGATAGAGTGCCCCAGATTCGACGGGATCGTTCTGCATCTTTTTGAAGAGTGACGACAAGTTCTCAGCGCCGTTCATCATCCATTCGGAACGTAGTTCACGCTCTGGCAGGTATTGTGCGAGCCATTCAAACGTGTGCCCACTGGTGCCAAGTTTGTCGCCGTCTTCTCCCTGATCGCTCTTCACACCAAAATACTGCGTGGAGAAGAGACCGTTTGGATACTGAAAGTCTTTGGCGATCGCGACATAGCGGTCCAGGTGATTCGAAAGATCCTTGTAAAGGCCTTCGCGCTTCCCTCCGGATTTCAAATGATGCTGAAGTGCCCAGGTCATGCCGAAGAGACGATGCGTTCCGCCGCACGCGGCAGAGATGACCGGTTCTTTCATCTCATAGCGCACGATGTCATCGTACGTCAGTTTTTCGCCCAATTCGTTGGTCCAACTGTGATTGGTGCCGTAATACGAGGCGATGACGATGATCGTCCAACTCAGTTCTTGTTTTGCGTTGAGGCTTGCAGTCATGCGCGAATGATTGGCGAAGTCGAGCATCTTGTACTCGCGGCCAAGGACAGTCACCTTCTTCTCTTTCGGAACCCCCCACTGAATCATCTCAGCCAAGAACTGATCGCGGTGCCCTTGTCCAATCCATTGAGGAAAGCCTGCCATGCTCACTTCCAACCCATGTGCGGTCGGCAAGAATCGTTGCCCGTTGATCTCGCCATGCTGGTTAGCGCCACTGAGCATGTACTCAAGGGCGTTGACTTTTGCGCCTGTCTTTGGATCTTCCAATATCGTGGATCCGGGGCCCATACCGAGCACGGCATGAAAGACGGTCCAGAAAGGAAACGTCGTGTCGAGTGGTCGAACTTCCACCGATTGAATGGCGGCATCGATTCGCTGCATTAAGACTGGCGGGACTTCTGGGAGTTTGGCGTCTGCGGGTTTCGTTTCCGTCACGACGGTCGGGTTCGTGAATTCGAGCTGCTTTGCTTTCGCATCGACCGTCTGTGCGACGGCAGCATTCCAGTGCGAAAGAAAACAAATGGCGCCCAGCAGCGCCACCGACAACCGACTCCGCATTACGAAGCCCTCCCCGAGGCGACAGCGATTCTTTCGCCGGACTTGCCGACGCTTCTTGCGGCGACAGCCTGACCTTCCTTCGCATCCTGCAGATTGGCTTGCATGGATCGGCCGAGAACGCGATGTGCCCATCGCTGCCATGCTTGCGCCGGCGTGAAACTCATGCATCCGATCAAGAGCATGCCCGCATATGCCGGGTCTTGATATCCGCTCCACAAAACAATCGCGCCGAGTAAAGAAGTCCACTGATAGAAGCGTCGCCAACCACTCCGCCAGATCAAAAATGGAAATGATAGTTGCCAAATAATTACGGCGTAAGTTGCGACGCCATACAGCGACCTCGTCAAATCAGCACTGCGAGCGAGTCGTTCTTCCACAATCGAATCATAGGTTGTGGTGAGAGCCGAATGAAATGGAAACCACAACGCGTCTCCGGCCCACCATTCGACGACGCGCAGTTTCTGCAAACACGATACGGCCATGTATAACGCGAAATGAACTTGGAAGACTCTGAGCCAAAAGTTAGCGGCAACAGAGCCCTCTCTAGGGTCGTCTGAATGTCGGCCGCCGAAAGGCTGTGCGATGACCGACCGGCCATCACCGAGCAGAAATGCCGGCGAAACAGAAGGTCGAGACCAGCCGATGCAAACATATGCGGCAGTGATGTAGAAGAGTCCCATCCATAGGAGTACGTCCCCTTCCAACTCCACAAAAAGATTGGAAGTAAATGTCGCCGCTGCAAACAAGACAATGAGCGACGTCCATCTCGTCGCAACGCCGACTGTGAAAAGAAGTGTGGCAACAATTCCTAACCAATACACGACGTGGATTGCCGAGGTCGACATCCAATTCGCCGGCGACCATTGTGTACGAGGGAGTTCCACGCCTTCGTTCTGGCCTGCGAGCGTCGTTTTAGCCGTGGCGCTCACCAATCCTTGCTGACCAAAGAGGGCATCGATTTGGCCATGGAATGACCACAACCAAAACAAGGTCACCAATCCCAAAACGATTCGGACGACTCCCAATCCCAGCGGATCGACACCCTGGAACCAAAAGTCATTCCACCCGTGGATTTTTTGCTTCCACCAGGAATCCGTTGTTGGTTGCACTTCGGTAGCCCGATTTCTCGAGTCGTTATTGGTCGGCATTCACAACTCCAAAACTGCAGATCTTCGTGTCGCCCAAATAACTTCGCAACGCATCGAGGTCTGCCATCAACGCGATCGGCCAAGTCGTCCTTCTCATATGACGCACGACCTCCGCCGACTTCGCTTGCTGCTGCGTGGCGAAATAGCTTCCATAGGAACGGGCAAGCGTGATCGCACTGTCGGACGGCCGATCAAGATCTTTACCTAGCGTCAAATGTTGCGCGATTTCATCGAGCACCATATTTTGGCCATCAACATCCCTCCAGTACGGCAACATCTTCTTATTCTCGCGAGTTGGAACCAAAGTGCCAGACTGTTCAATACGTTCAATTCGCCACAACTTCTGAGCCAGCATCGATTGTCGGAGCTGAACGCTCTGCGATGCATCGGGTGAAGGAAACTGAATCGTTTGCAGCTCCTTGCCGCCCTGATCTCGCAACTTGACTTCCAATTTGCAGACGAATTTTTCGATGATCTGATTGGAAAATCGCTGATCGCTTGTCATTCGAACAAGTTGGAGATAGGGGTTCACCGTTGGCTTTAGTTTTGAAGCAAACAATGGCGGATCGAGCGTGTCAATAAACGGCTCGATTTCCGGGTCGGGCGAATTGAGGCGGAATTGATTCCCGCCCGCCATTGCATTGACTGCCAACGCCGTGAAGTGAATGACAACGAAGATGCTGCCAATGATTTTAGCGTACGTAATCCATGCCGGCTTTTTCTGCTCTTCCATCTTGGTGCAAACCTCCCTGCGAGAATTCTTCAATTCGGAATCGAAGCGGCACCCACTGCACTGCTTTGACGCGGAATTCCGCAAGCAAATCACAAGCGCGATTGCATACCGACGACGATCGGGTCATTCGCGAAAAAAGAGCGCGGACCCGAGAAGAATCTCGAATTCGGTCAAAGGCTGTGGACTCCAACAAAAGCCTACACCGAAGCGCCGTAAACTTGACTCATTTCAGCCGAATTCCCCATGCTACGGAAACCACTTCCATTGACTAATCCGAAAATTGCGAAAAGTTTAGTGCCAAATGGCAAAGGTCTGACGGTGAAAGGGAGAAATCATCGCTAGATGCAGGAAGCGTTCGACAGGAGAAACGACAGATGGCGGCTTAGTCCGATTTGCGTCAGCTTCAAACCAATGACATGCGCTCTAAGGCGCCACTTGAGGCATGCTGCCCCGAAATGGAAACGCTCACGAGATCCTTACTTGCTATTGGAGATGTTGGTTTTGCCAGTCTGTTTCGGGCTGACCTTCACCGCTGAGTTTTGTCTAGCAGCGAATGGGCCACCCCGGAACATACGACGTCGCGTGGCCTGGATCGGCGTGCTCTTTTGTGTTGCGGAAATCTTTAAGACGTCAGAGCCACTGCCGATCAAAAGTTCCGTTCCTCCATCTTTCGCGGGCATCGCTGCGATGGGGCCAAAGTTTGTTGTGGTGTCACAAATCAGATCAAATTCAGAGACGCCGGGAAAGATTCTGACACCCGCTTGCTTTTCAATCACCCGTTCCGGAACGTCCGCATCCGCGGTCAAGAGGGGAGCTTTGGCATAAGGCCGATCGGTCGTCACTGCCCGCCACAAGTTGCCGCTTCCAGTCGCAAACCAAATCTCCGGCATCGAATCGCCGTCCGTGTCGACCAGCGCCATTTGACCATCGATTGGCCAAAGTTCGTGTGCTTCGCCTTGCGCAATTCGAATCGGAATGATGTTTCCTTCGTTCGAAAACGCGTATTTGACGATCTCGCATTTGCCTCCGAGTAGTTCGGTACACCACCAAGCAATGATGCTTGGCTTGCCGCTCATCGAAGTCTTGCCCGCCAAGAACCGGACGTTGCCGAATCGATTTCTCTCATTAATTTCGTGGATAAGAATCCAATCTTCGCCGAGCAAACGCTTCGCGCCAAATGCTTGCTTGGCGACCTCTGCACTCTTTTTCGAGAATCGTTTGTAGAAACGCAGACATGCCTGCTGCGGCCGGTATCCACTCGCGATGATGAGTTCATCCTCATCATCGCCATCGAGGTCGATCGTTTGCAAATACTCGCCGCTGCCCGGCATCGTGCCTATCTGCCGATACTTAAGACCGTCCGCAACGTACCCATCCGAAAGCGCCGACTTGATCATCGCAAATTCCACGACTTCGCCATGCCCGCAGTAAGTCGACAGAATCGTATCTCTTCCTTTTTTGTCCTTGGAGTATCCGATGCCGTGTGTCCAGCTACTGGCGATATCGGGACGAACCACGCCAAGAATTGTGCCCGGCCTTACAAGATTGACAACGAACAACCAAGGCTTGCCGACAGGCACGCATTGATTCACCGTGGCAATCAGTTTCGGCGCGCCGTCGTCGAACAGATCACGAATCGAAAGGTGCGTGACAACGCTGGTTCCACTTTGCGGGTCTTCTGCAAAGCCGGTCGTAATTCGGCGAACGGCCTGCGGTGTCTCTGAATTGAAACGAAAGACTTCTGCGTTCTTACCGGCGCCAACGTAGACATCGTCATTGCCGTTGTATTGGTGTGTGCAAATAGAATAAACTTCGCCTGGAAGCTGAGCCAGCCGCTCCACCTTCCAGCCGGGCCTAACGTAATCGATATTTTCCTTGGAAACAGCACCTGCATCATGTTGAAAGAACGTCAAACCAACGTTCGAGAACCGAAATCCGATCGAAATGCCAACGCCTAGAACCATCAACAAAACGATCAAGCCAAAGGCCACTTTTCGAAATCGCCTTCGCTTAGGCGGAATGTTGGCCGGTTTTTCGACGGAAGTGCATGAGTTCCCGGTTTCATCCATAACCAGTTAAACCCTAATCGTTGACTGAAGGAAGCTTGAGTGACGAATATGTTGATGGGGGTTTACTCGGAGTTGCGATCCGAATCGATCAGCGTGCCCTATCATCATCGCAAGTCATTTGTCGAATGTCAATGTAATCGTGCCGAAATCGACTTGGCCAACGTTGTTGTGGTGAATCTAGCTCTCGAAAAGTGCTTCAAAATCGCCATTTACTCAAGTCGAATTGAGTGGAAGTCGCGGCGGCGAATCCCGCCATCATTCGCCGACATAACTCGACAATCACAGGCATCGCAACCATCAGACATGCGCAGCCGTAGAAGCCGAGCGTCCACTTATCCATTTCCGTCAACTGCTTGGGATCGACGAATGGGAACCACAATACGCTGAACTCCGGTACGTGCCAAATGTAAGCTTGATGCGCGGTATGCTTTTCCAAAAAAATGGAGAGATTCGCTTGATTGAAAACCAACCCGTTGACGCCAACCCAAAACGAAAGGACCAACGCAAACAACAGAAACAGATTTGCGAACGTTGAATTTTGTTGGATGGTGTTCAATCTCATCGCGAGTGCCAGCGACGCGGGAAATCCAGCGAACAAAAAGAATCTCGGTCCCCAAAACCAACCACCCCACCAGCACCACCATTTCGAATAGAGCAGAACAACACCGACGAGATAGACCAACCACAACAACCAAACTCGCCGCACGGGCGATTCTTCCTGTCGGCTGTAATCCGAAAAGCTCGAGATGATGCCAGGATGAAACCAGAGAATCCCCTTCCCCATCGAAAACACAACGCAAATGAGCCCAAACAAAAATGGATGATGAAACCAATCTCGATCGGAGTAAGGTAAAAAGATTCCGCCATGACCTCCGACTTGCTCATAGCCAGTGAGTGCAGGATTCCCTCTTCGGATCCAAGCCTCAAAGCCGATCAGTCCGACGGCAATAACAGGAGCGAGCAAATAACGACCGCGACGATTCTGCCAAGCCCACAGACAAGCGACCAAAACCAGACCAAGTCCCGTGCCGGGAGTATTCACGGTCGCCAAGATCAACCAAAACCAACCTTGCAAGGAATCTCTCGTCGCGATGAGTGCGAGTCCGATTGCGGCAAAGCACGCAGTGAAGACTTCGCCGTAGTAATCCGCCTGATGCCGAGGAAACATCGTTGCGAGCGCCAGCAGCAAGAGGAAGCGGCAGAGCGTCACACCATTGACAGTTCGAAACAAGATTCGCGTAAGGTCGGCCAAGCTGAACAGCAATACGACAAAGTTGAATCGGACGCACCACCATTCCGGCGATTCGAACTTATGTCCCAGCAAATAAAGCGGTGCGGAAAAGATCGGACCGACCATCGAATATTCGTTCGGACGCTTCTTATCGCCGCGATGAAGATCTTTGTGTTCGATGAGTTCGGTCAGCGATTCAAAGCGAATTTGGCCGTCGCCGGTGATTTGGCGGGGATTGACGTACAGGAATCCCAATCCGATCAACAAAATCAGAACGTGAAGTGCCGCAAGGCTTAAGCTTGCTTTACGGTTCTCCACTGGCTCTTGCGTCATTTCCAATGCTTCCTCGACGTCAAATACTGTACGCCGATTCTATCATCGAAGGTTCGACGCTGCGCCTACGATTAGTTGCCAACTTCCGATAAGACTGTCACCGAATCAACGCGATATCGCATATCGCCGGGCGTCGTATCCACGATTTCACCGGAGATACGAACCAGATCCCCTTCGCGAATCAGGCCAAGCTTGGGCCCATCCGCAAGCATGATGGCGGCGCCCAATTTGTCGTTTCGGTTTCGTTGAGTGAAATGAAGATACCAACCGGGGTTTCTGCCGATGCGATAATGAACCCGGCCTGTCAGCGATTTGTATTCCGGCCAATCCGCGTTTCGAACTGAGCCCGATTCCGAATCGTTGAGCGATGCGCGTTCGATTCCATTGCCGTTCGGATTGAGATAGCGACTCTCATAAGGTTTCGACTTGCCCGCCTCATCGGAATAGCCCACAGAGCGCTTCGCGGAAGTGCTTCGATTGCTCAGGTGACTCATAACGAGCGGATCGCGTTCGAAATTGGAACGTGGACTGATCCACTGACATCCGATCGAACTTGTGCATAGACCGAACACCAACACTCCAAGCATCCATGCTCGCATAGCCGACCTCACATCCTGGAAACGACTGCCGAACTACGACTGTGTCGTTTCCATCGGACGGGATCTTGCGTCAAGTTGCTTGATTTCCAAAATTCAATTCCGCGCCGAGGATCGGTCCCTGATGCATTGGTTACAGTTGACGGAAACAGCGCGGACTCACCTAAAAAGTGCCCACAGAATCGTCAAACTTTGCGCCATTTACACGCAAGACCTGTGCAGCGAATTTGTTCGCTCGATGGGATCGAATCGATCTATCGGCAACTGTTACCCATCAAGATTTGCTTCATCCGCTCACCTTTCGTGAGCGTCTCCTGATATTCCGATTCCGCTTCGCTGTCGATGACGATCCCGCCGCCAACATGGTAGTGCACCAGCCCGGCTTCCACGATCATCGTGCGGATCGCGATGTTGAAATCCGACCGTCCATGATCGCTGATGTATCCGATCGCCCCTGTGTAAACGCCGCGCCGGCAGATCTCCAATTCATCGATGATTTCCATCGCTCGAATCTTCGGCGCACCTGTGATCGAACCACCTGGGAACGTTGCCGTAATCAAATCGACAATGTCGAGGCCATTGCGGAGTTTCCCAACTACTGTGCTCACCAGATGATGGACGTTGGAGTACGTCTCGATCACCGCATGTTCGGGAACCGCAATCGAACCGGGAATACAGACCCTTCCCAAATCGTTCCGTTCCACATCAACGATCATCGCCAGTTCTGCATGATCTTTCTCACTGGCCTGCAGTTCGTCGATCCACGCTTGGTCTTCTTCCGGAGTCTTTCCTCGCTGTCTGGTCCCCTTGATCGGCCGTGTTTCCACCGATCCGTTCGGCTCCAGGAGTAGAAATCGTTCCGGACTTGTGCTGATGATTCCATCACTGCCATAACGCAAAAACGCACCGAACGGAGCCGGGCTTCGGCTGAGGCTCCGTAGGAACACATCGTCGACCGAACCAAACAATCGGCTCGAGAATCGATGCGTGAAATTCGTTTGAAAGATATCGCCCGCGCGCAAGTAATCTTTGATCCGTTCGATCGAACTGAGAAACTGCACTTCGCCCATTTCATCGACTGGGGCTTTTTCGACGAACGGCTGACCACAATCGGTGGAGTCTCGAATCGAAAGTATCGATTCAAATTGCGCAATCCGCGATTGCACCGCCGCCTGCCCTTCATGAAATCGATCGACTCCGTGAATCTCAAGCGTATCGAACGGCCGATGTGAAACGGCAAACGTGTCATAGTAGCGAATGGTGCAATCCGGCAGCCGGCCCAACCGCGGATGGCGATTGTGAAGTTTCTCGAACAGACAGCGCATGTCGTAACCGAGATAGCCAATCCAGCCGCCGGTAAAAATCCGATCTGTTTCGTCCGCGGGTTGGCCGCCTGTTTGCCGAACTAGGAAACTTAACGCATCCCATGCGGACAGATTCGAAGATGGTCGCGCGCCGGGCCAATCGTCGGAGAGCTTCCACTTTTCCCCAGCAATCTTAAACGTGCCGCGCGGCATTGCCGCCATCAGCCAATGTTTGGAGTGTTTGTCTTGAGAATGACCGCTAACCAGCAAGGAACTGGTCGGTAACTCGGCAAGCGACCGGATCGCGTCGAACGGATCGATTTTACTTGCGCGAACAATCAACGGACCACAAGCCTCATTGCTGTCAGAGTCGCGGAAATCGGACCGGATAGGCTTTCGCAATCGAGAAAATAGCAACGGCCGCTTCGTTGGGCAAATTTCCTTGCCACTTCGACCTGCCGCGCTGTTGTCCGACTAGTACGATACCGATACCATTGTTTTGTCCTGATTCCAAGGAAAAACCAGCGGTCGCCGGCAACGCTTTGCGTTCCCAGCCCCAATCGCGGTCTTCCCAAGCGAATCAAACGCGAAAAAGACACAGATTCGCTCTGTGTTTTTTCACAATTTGATCCACTTTTGGTGGGGTAGCTCAGCTGGCTAGAGCGGCGGATTCATAACCCGCAGGTCGAGAGTTCAAGTCTCTCTCCCACCACTTCCCTTTTCCGTCGTTCCAGCCGCACGCGGCTGTGCGTGAATTTAATTTTCCTCGCCACCCATTTCCAGCGAGTTGGCGTCGCGTAAGCGCCCCAACCCGTCCATCGCCTTCGTTTGTAGTGCCGCCTTCAGGCGGAATCCTCTTAATTTGAAATTTGAAATTCCAAATTTGAAATTCCAAGCCGCCTTTAGGCGGAATCTTCAAAAACGAAAATCCTTCGGTTGCTTACGAAACTGCGCTCCCGCCATGCATGGTGCAGGGATTCACCATAGAAGACGAGCGGCTCAAGAATCCGCAGGGCAAAGGTCAGAAGGACTACTTCGACGAGGTGCTGGAATAAGAATGCAAATCAAATCCATCGGAGCCGAAGGACGACCGCGAACGCGTTGAGTCATGATTCAAGCGCAAACGCAAGCCAAACATATCCATGCTGCGCTTGCGACTGCGAGTTGTGTAACGGGATTGCACAAATACCGTGAAGTCCGATGTCGATTTTCCCGTAAATGAAGACACGCTACTTTCTTCGTTTTTGATTCGTGATGTTTCGATCGTTGACATTGTTGGCTTCATTCTGAATCGGAACAGAGAGGTTATAATGGGCGATTTTCCAAACCATATTGTCTGATTGGACCAGAACGCCGGTGCCGCGTGCGGCGGGGAGATTTTCTCTTTCGACTTCCTCATCGAACCAAGCGGTGCGATTGTCATTGGAGAAGTAGATGTTCCGCTTCGTCGCTTTGAACTTCCAAGCCTCGCCTCGCTTAAAGCTGGGATGATACTGTTTACGAAGTTCGTCACGTGTCCAGCGTGCCCCCTCGTCGAGTCCCATATAGATGGCTTCCGTTGTGAAATGTTTGAAGAATCGTTCTTCATCGGCGCGGGCAGCGGCGTCATGCCAGTCATCCAGTGTTTCGGCAATTTGCTTCTCCATATTGGGCAATCCACGGAAATCTTGGACCATCCCGAAAGTTGCTGCTCCTACGAGAATGAAAAAGACTGCTCGGAACATGGAAAGGCTCCTTTTCGACAACTGACTAAAAACTCAACCTCCGGGAGTTGCCATCCACTCCACACGGTTCCCGGTCGATTCAATGCGTCGAACTTTGCTAGTCCGAAGAACGCGTCACTCGCACCTTCGTTGCGGAACTGCGGTTGCCCCACTCGAAACTAGCACGAGCGGATTTCAGTGCATATGCGGCCGACAACTGCAGCCTCTACTTGAGCGAAATGCGTGCCAGAACCAATCAGATTTGTTTCTGATTGAGTGAGATCGGATTGATTGAGGATTTTTGATGGGAGTGGCTGGAAATAATCTGCTTTCCAAATGGAAAGTGATGACGGCACTTGTCGCCCGCAAATCCTGCCCCAAAAGCATAGAATTGTCCGCAGCTACGAACTTAGAACCTGCGAACACTTGGTTTTTTACCACCAACGGAAGAAGTCATGTAGGCCATCCATGATTAAGCGAATAGCAAAATCGTTTTTTCAGATCCTCTTCTTACTCTTATTGACTATTGGTCTGTTCGCATGGCAAGGAGGCTGGTGGTACGTTCGGCCAACACACGAATGGTCGCAGGACTTTGTGGACAAATACAATCGTTGGTACTTCGTAGACTTTGTCGACAACGGAGCATCGATGGTTTTCGCACGATCCTCTGTCGGCTCTACCGATAACCCCAATAGGGTTACCCGCTTTCTCGAAGGTTTTCGGCTCGTGGATACGAAGACCGGAAACGTCTTATTCGAACGGCGTGCTGAAAAAGAACAACGTGACCTTGGATACTACTTCGACAGGCGCTCGAAGCTCTGTTACGAACTCGACTTGGGCACTCGTTCCTTCGTGGTCGTGGATGTTGCCCGCAAGTCCGTGCAGCGCAAGACTCTTTCCGGCGAGATATTAAAGGGCGTTTACTGCCTTTCTGTGTCCGAGGACGGCCAATGGCTCTATTGTCTCGACGACGATCACACGCTTTGGAATTGCAGTCTCGAAACGGCTGAAATGCGGCGCACCGGCAAACTGGACATCGGCGGACCCTGGGAAGAATTCGCGATGGACTCCCAGCGGTGCTGCGTCATGGTGGGCGACAAGAAGGTCATTGCGTTCGATCTCAGCAACGGAAAGAAAATCTGGGAGCGAGAATTCGAGCATTCGAGAATCGCTTTCGTTCAAATGCACGGTGCGCATCCGTTTCTTTCGGTCCGGGTGGAGCATCGAGAAAGGGACATGGAGGATGAAGAGCCGTTCGATGCCAGTGACTTGTTGCTCGATGCCGCCACCGGCAAGGAACTCTTCGCGGCACAGTTTGTCCGGCCGAAAATAGAATCTGACGACGATCGAGCAAACAGCGACCCGAACAGAATCATCGAAGCAAGACCGCTCGGCCAGAGAACCTATGACTGGCCTTGCGTCCGCGTAACGAAAGACTATCTGCTGTGGGATCCGCAGACGGTGCTGAGCCCGATGCCCGAGTTCCATCGTACCGAAATCAACTCGGGTTTCGCGACGAAGAAAATAGTGCTTGGAGGAAATTTCAAGGGAAGGCATTTCTCCGAATTGATCGAGCTCCAGCCTGACCTCTACTGCATGCACGGAAAGGAAAACATTCGGCCGATGCAGCTTGCACCCGCCGATGAGGAGCGGAGCCTGAAGAAATGGTTTCTGGAGACTTATGACCGGCTCATGGAATGGAGCAATCCGCCGAAGCGCGAGTACATTTTTTTCGACCCGAACAACCCAACTGAGACGCGCTGGTCGATGTACGAGCCTTGTACTGTCCCGTCGTATGCCGTCCACTGCCCGGAAGGCCACTATCTTCTCACGCTCGCTGCGAACCAAGAGCAGTCGCGCAGTGTGGTGCGGATCTACAATTTTCCCATCCGAACGTATTGGTACGTTCGGCTCGGCATCGCCTTGCTTCCGGCGCTCTCGTGGTTCGCCATTGGGTTCTACTGGCGACGCCGCAATTCGCGCCGCATGATTTCACCCCTTGTTGAAACACCCAGTGCGAGCACGGAACCCAATCTCGAAGCACATTCTCGAGCAAAGGCCGGTGATGAATGAGGATCTTGTTGGATTGTTCCTGTGGGAATCGAAGCTTGTATTCCGATGACGATGCGGGTTCGACGCTGAATTGCACTTGCGGGAATTCCATCAAAGTTCCCGAGCACTTTGAGCTCAAGACGCTGCCTCAAAAGCGCGGGCCATATCCGGCGGCAGGCATTCAACTTATTCGTTGGCCGAACACCTACACGATCTGCATGTCGGACAAGTTCAATCTGTTTTGCTACCTCGCGTGCTGTTTTGCCGTCTTCGAATTGATCGCTGTCGCTGGATTTCAGTGCAGCTTTGGGAACATGGAATTGCGGCATCAAAAACTTACGCCGCAAGAGTTCCACGAGTCGATCCTAAATCGCGTGTACTTTCTTGCGGCCGTCCTGGCCATTGCACTACCGATCGTTTATTGGCGGGTCCAGCGGATCCGCCGTATTCTGACTACAGGCCGAATCATAACAGCCAAATTTATCAGCAGCGAACGAGGAAGCGGCTTCTCCACGATGCGCGTCTCTTGGCTCGATGGCGGCGAAAAACGGAGCTATGTTCTCAGCGTTCCAGATTTTGTGGTGAAGCGAATCCAAACCCAACTATCTGTCGACATTCTCGTCAACACCGATTCTCCGCTCCACGCAATTCTCGCTCCACACGAATTCATGGATAAGGGGTAGAGGCAGAAGAAGGTTGAAGATTACCAATCTAGCTCCGTTGTCGAGTCGCGGCGAACAAACTGCTAGGATTGCAGTATGGTGCAATTTCTCAGTCTGATGTATGACAGATGACGACATGATGACGTTGGCTCTTTATCCTCGAATGCAATGGCTGGCGCGGCGGTGGTGGATTTGGTTGCCGGCAGGCGTCGTCGTTTTGATTTTCGCATTGGCAGCAATTCGTCCGTTGCAAGAAGAGGCGATTCGCCGTGCTCTGCAACTGACGGTTGAATCCGTCGAACTTCCGGGCGACAATTCCATTTGTCTGAGTTTGGATCTGCGATACGAGCCATCGCGTCTTGGCTGGCACCTTCGCGTCATTGCTCCGTCGAAAATCACATTTCCGCGATTCCAGCCCCCTTGGGATATGTGGGAGAGTAAGCCGCGAATTGTTTTCATCTCGACGGTTGGCACGCAACCGAGCCTGGAACTGCGCAATCGATGGCGAATCTGTGGAGCAGGGATGGACATACCAAAAAAGATCGATTGGCATGCGAGTTCTTTCCTCAAAGACACAATGGTGATCCGCGACGCACGCTTTTTGGAATGTGTTAGGCAATCGCACACGAATGTTGGCTGTCGATTTATCTTTCAGTGCCAAACAGCCGTCTATGCCGGCGAGTACAATGATGGTTTGGATGACTTTTTGGAGGAATCCGAAGCATCACCCGTTCGAGAGAAATGGAACGAATGCGTTGACGGAATCTGCAATCTTGTTGGCTGGAAGCAAAGAGAGCCGATACTGGTCACTCACGAAGTCGACATTACCGATAGGATTCGTCAGCAACTGGCTTCAGACAGCATTCGAACATCGCAAAAATCCGCACCGAGTAGCCCACGCTGATTCCGAAATCGTCCCCGGCGTACTGCAAATTCGAACGATCCGACAAACGCTGTGGTGATCCATTCACCTGTCAACTTCGGTCGTCGTCGTCCTCGTCATCATCGCGTTTGGTTTGGGCTTTGCTTCGCTGAGTGAGAAGGGCGCGAATTGCGATGCCTGGCAGCGCTCCGACGATCAAAAGAACGAGGCTGATGCTCGCAAATGACACATAGTCGATTGTGGAAGGCTGAACCAAGAACATCCACGTGTAGGCAAAATATGCGACCACGGGTGCGCCAATTGCGCCAAGGATCGCGATGATGGTGCCGATGGGGCTTGACTTCTGGTTCTCCATGTTCCCTCCGGTAGGCGGCAAATTTCCGCACGCGTTCTTGTCGACGTCAAATCACACGAGTCAGATTTCCGCTTGATTATTGACGAACGTAAGAGAAAAAGCAAACTCAACTCTGAGGCATTCGATTAGGAACGGGCGACTTGTTGCCTATCCTCTCACACGCCACAAACGCATCATGGTGGTGCCGGGAGGTCCGCCGTCGTTTAGGCCAAACGTGATGGCGATTTCGTCGCCAGGTTCGACGAGGTGCGCGGCTTTGAGCGTTCGCTCCGATTGCTGAACGATATCGGAAACACCTTCCGCCCAATCGCCGAAAACGGGCTTCACTCCCCAGTAGAGCGCCATTCGGTTGAGGACATTGTGGTGCCTGCTGAAGCCGATGATCGGCGCTGACGGCCGATAAGCGGAAACGAGCGAAACACTGCGACCCGTCTCCGAGTAAACGACGACCGCCGACAGATGCATATCGATGGTCGCACGAGCCGCCGAATGGGCGATCGCGTTTTGAAAACTGGGAGCTCCGACTTTCTCCGGCATGCCTTGGAGGGCGGGCGGAGCTTCCTGCTCGACTTGTTCGATGATTCGGACCATCGTTTGCACGGCTTCGATGGGATACTTGCCGGAGGCGGTTTCTGCGGACAACATCACTGCGTCGGTTCCATCGAGGACCGCATTGGCGACGTCGGAAACTTCCGCGCGCGTCGGGCGAGGATTATGGATCATCGATTCCAACATCTGCGTTGCGGTGATAACGGGTTTCGCTCGGCGGTTGGCCGCTCGAATGAGCCGTTTCTGAATCAGCGGCACGCGTTCATAGCCGACTTCAATTCCAAGATCGCCGCGGGCAACCATCAACCCATCGGCCGCATCTGCGATTTCCGTCAGCCTATCGAGAGCGCCCGGTTTTTCGACCTTAGCAATCACCGGAATGCCGCCGGCCAATTGCTTCGTCTGAATGATGTCCTGCGCGGTTCGCACAAACGAAAGCGCAAAGTAGTCCACGCCAAGATCGACCGCAAATTGCAGATCGAGTTTATCCTTGTCCGTCAACGCAGGGAGCGAGAGGTCCGAATGCGGGAAATTGAGCCCCTTTCGGCTTTTGAGCAATCCGCCGGTAACGATCCGACTGTGGATGTCTTCGTTCTCGACGGATTCCACCACGAATTCGAACATCCCATCGTCGGCGAAAATCGACATTCCCGGATGGACTTCCTTGTAGAGATCGGGATACGTTGTGCTGACGCGCCCCGCCGAACCGAGAACTTTTTGCGAGGTGATGGTGATGCTGTTGCCGGATTTGATCTGAACTTCACCGGATTCGATTTCTCCGATTCGGATCTTCGGACCGGAGAGGTCCGCAAGAATCGCGATCGGCTTGCCAATCTCTTCTGAGACTTGCCGCAGATGAGTGAAGACCTCGCGGTGGGAATCATGGGTTCCGTGCGAGAAATTCATGCGCGCGACATCCATGCCCGCTTTTGCGAGCGCGCGAAGCGAATCCAAACTCGAACTCGCCGGCCCAATAGTGCAAACAATTTTCGCCGATCGCATGCTGACGGCCTACCCTCTAGAAGTAGCGTGCTTGAACTTCACTCGACATCAATTCGATAGCTTACGACCCATAATTCAAGTTGGTCAAGCCGGGATTTCCAGCGAGATTTTAGTTGTCGCATCCAAGTGCGATTCGCAGCTGTGTCGGGAACATCGACGACAATTCGGACCAGGTTGTCCCTGTACGTCACGCCGCCTTGTCGCCAATGGCCTTCGACTTTTTGAGTTTCATAGCTCGCGGCGCCGAATTGGTTCACAACTTCCAGCACAGCTTCTGCAAGCCAGTCAGAGGGAATTTCCCTTCCATCGTTAAATTGGAGGGGCAGCATCACCTCGAATCGCCGCCACTTGTTGCTCATATGTCGCCTTACCAATTACTGAAAACGGAATATTCTGATCTGCCAATCCTTCGAGTGCCGCTTCAGGCACCAAATGCTCACCGGACTTCAATACCCGTCCGGAAAATCTACCCAGCAGAAATGCAAGTGCACGCTTTTCAGTGGCATGGTCAGGAAATTTTATCGTCACCATTTAGTCCATCCCCCTTAAATCCCGCGAAGTCATCTTATGGCGCGCCTACAAATGATTGCTGGTTTCCGTTTTTTCCTTCGTCAACTAAGTCTGAACTCTGTTGGGATAGCCTGTAATACTTCAGCCTAGTGTGTGAACCTAGTCGAGTTCGCGAGCGTCTAGGCATTGTTCAATGAAGCCATTTCTACGTGGGATTTTGCAAAGATTTGGGACGATCGCATAAGACATTCTACATGACGAAATTGATTCAAATTGACGGCTCGGAAGGCGAAGGGGGCGGGCAGATACTCCGCTCGAGCGTCGCGCTTTCGATCTTGACCGGCAAGCCATTCGAGATCGTGAAGATTCGCGCCAAGCGGTCGCAGCCAGGTTTGCGCCCGCAACATTGCGAATCGATTCTCTCGGCGGCAAAGATCTCAGGAGCTGCCGTTTCGAATGTGAAACCGGGCAGCACTCACATTACGTTCGCGCCCAAAGAAGTTCGCGCCGGCTCGCATGAGTTTTCCATCGGAACCGCCGGCAGCACGACCCTGGTCCTTCACACCGTTTATCTTCCGCTGGCGCTGACCAAGACTCCGTCAGAAGTATGCGTCACCGGCGGCACTCACAATCCTCATGCGCCGAGCGCCCACTACCTTCGGGAATCCTGGGCGCCGGCGATGCACAAGTTCGGCATCGACATCGAGACCAGCGCCGACAAGTACGGTTTCTATCCGCGTGGAGGTGGAAACCTCTCTGCGAAAATCCATTCGCCAAGGGATCTCCATGGCTGGAGTTGGCTCAGCCGCGGCGAACTCCAATCCATTCAAATCGTGAGCATGGTCACCGGCCTGCCGCGCGCGATTGCGGAGCGTCAGGCAGTGCAGGCGGAAAAGCGATTACGATCGGCTGATCTTAAAAAGCAAGTTCGAGAATCGCAAATCGAAGTTCGCGAACAATCCGGTCAAGGAACCATGCTCGGCATTCGCTGCCGATTTGAAACCGGCTCTGCATTTTTTGCAGCACTTGGCGAGCGAGGAAAAAGAGCAGAGCAAGTCGCGGATGAGGCCGCGGACGATTTAATCGCATTCCTCAAAACGAAAGATGCTCCCGTCGATCCGCATCTTGCCGATCAAGTGCTTCTTCCGGCTTCGTTCGCCAATTCTCCGACGGAATTTCGCACCAGCGAGGTGACGCAGCATTTGCTCACGAATGCCGAGGTCATCGCCAAGTTCGTGGATGCGAAAATCACCATTGCGGGCGAGTTGGGAGAATCGGCCAATGTCCGCATCGAGCCGGATTGGAACTTCCTTGCGCGAACGGAAATAGGAAGCGGACACTCTTAAAGGCCGGAAAATGGTAAAATCAACGTAATGGCAAAAAAGCGAAAGATCCGCGTCTCTTTTCAAAAGGATCGCCAATCCACAAAGCGAGAAGGCGATCTGACTCGCCGATTTCGCGATGACGACGATGCCGCCGACGGTGCGGAAACCGGCGAGCGAGTCCGTGCGAAAGGGAGCAACTCTCGCAAACGAACTATCATCGTCGACGGCGATGAAAATGTACCGGCTTCGCCTGACACCGATTGTGTGCGAGCAAGAGTTCTCTCCGTCCAAGGTCTTTATTGTCAGTCGGTAACCGACGATGGCAAAGTCTTTCGCTGTTATGTCCGCCGATTGCTCAAGTCGATGGAATCGGACACGCGGGCTGTCGTTGCGACGGGCGATTGGGTCTGGTTTCGCCCCGCCCCCGATCAGGAAGGAATGATCGTTCGAGTCGAAGAACGGAAGAAAGTCCTGGTTCGCGGCTATCGAAATCGGGAACACATCATCGTTGCGAATGTTGAGCAGGCGCTCATTGTAGTTTCAACAGTAGAACCACTGCTCAAACCAAATTTGATCGATCGTTATCTCGCCGCGACCATTAAGGGTGGTGTCACGCCGATCATCTGCATCAACAAGATCGACCGGCTGGAACCGGTTCACCTACAGCCAATTGTTGGAATGTACGCGCAACTTGGTTATGGAGTGGTGATGACGAGCGCCGCTACTGGACAGGGCATCGAAGATTTACGAGAACGACTCGCGGGAAAAGAAACCGTCATTGTGGGGCAGAGCGGCGTCGGCAAAAGTTCGCTTTTGAACAGCCTCGAGCCGACGTTTCGGTTGAAAGTCGGCGTCGTCAGCGAATCCTACAAGAAGGGGAAACACACGACGACGACGGCTCAACTGCTGCGCCTACCAAGCGGAAGCAGCGTGATCGATACGCCGGGCGTCCGCCAATTTGAGCTTTGGGAAATCGATCCGTTTGAACTCGAAGCGTACTTTGTCGAATTCCACCCGCACGTTCCCCATTGTCGGTTCCCAGGTTGCAGCCATACTCACGAAGAAAAATGCGCGGTGAAGGATGCCGTCGACCGCGGATTGATCCACATGATGCGATACGAATCGTATTTGAAGCTCTACCACGGAGAAAAAGTAGCCTGATTTTCTTTCGATGAACAGTGGATTCCGCGGGTTTGCACTGAACTCCTTTCGCATGTATTGCCACTTCAACTCGGCAACCGTATCTCATCTCGATCATGATCGGCGCGAAAGACAAAAGTTTGGAAAATGCACTGGAACGCAAGCGGAATGCAATTCATTCATCGGATTGTATCCAGGGAATGGCGAAACTCCCCGAAGGGACCATCGATCTGGCATTTGCCGATCCGCCGTTCAACATCGGTTACGAGTACGACGTTTACCAAGATCGCAAAGAGCGCGAAGATTATCTCGCCTGGTCCGAGAAGTGGATTGCCGGCGTTCATCGCATCCTAAAACCGAATGGGACGTTCTGGTTGGCGATTGGTGATGAATACGCCGCGGAGCTTAAGCTCCTCAGCCAGAAAGTCGGTTTTCATTGCCGTAGCTGGGTCATTTGGTACTACACATTCGGCGTAAACTGCACCAAGAAATTCAGCCGATCGCACGCACACCTGTTTTACTTCGTCAAAGACCCAAACAATTTTGTCTTTCGCGATCAGGATATGGCAAACCGTATTCCTTCGGCTCGTCAATTGGTTTACGCCGACGCTCGCGCCAATCCGAAGGGACGATTGCCGGACGACACTTGGGTGAAAAGTCCCGCAGGCATGGTTGACGGACTGACAGCGTCCGAAGACTCGTGGTACCTGCGTCCGCAGGACATTCAAGGTTGTTTTTCCGGCGAAGAAGACACCTGGTACTTCCCGCGAGTGGCGGGAACTTTCAAAGAGCGAGCAGGATTCCACGGCTGCCAAATGCCGGAACAATTGCTCGGTCGAATCATACGTAGTTGCACGGAAGACAATGCAGAGAGTATCGTCTTCGATCCGTTCGTAGGAAGCGCAACGACTCTCGTTGTCGCCAAGAAACTAGGCCGGAGCTATCTCGGTTTTGAACTATCCGAGGAGTATGTTCGTCGCGGGAAGGAACGACTCTTATCCGTAATTCCTGGCGACCGATTGGAGGGAGCTGCAGAGCCGACCGTTAGCGCGCCCGCAACCCCAAAAAACGCCGATGGAAAAAAGAAAGGAAAGCTCTCGAAGCAAAGTTCGACGTCAAGTCCTTCCGATCAAAGCCCCTTGCGATTCATCGAACACCATTTGAAGGAAGCGTTTCGCGAAATCCATGAAGGATATTCCGTCGACCGGGTCGTTGTGGACCCTGAACTCAATCAGAATTTTGCCGAAGCCTGTCGTTCTTTCGATCTGCCGGGGGATCGGCGCTCGTGGAACTACTTTTTGTTTGGAATGCGAAAAGCAGGAAAGCTCTCGGATATTCCTTGTGAACAACGAACAGAAATCCGTTGGTCCGATTGCGATAACTATTTGTTTGCGAGCGAGATCGCCTGGAAGAAGTTGACCGATGAATGGGACTTGAGCCTCGACGAAATATTTTGCGAACCAACTTTGGCAAATCAGTTTGACGAACTAGCGAGGACGTACTCACCCGGTTATTCACCTTTCCAATATCGATGGGCTGCACTGAAACTGCGTAAAGAAGCGAAAGATGCGAAAGTCGCTTCCACTGCGATCAAGCGTGCGCTACTCAGTAAACCGATCGAATTGGAGAAGCTCGACCTGGCGGTCATTCCGCAAAAGCCGGGTGTGTATTTGCTCAGCGGTAAAAAAGGAACCGCACGAATTTACGGCGGCGAGACGTTCTGTTTGCGAGAGAGGCTCAAAGTGCAGTTTTCGGACGCCGCTCGCGAAAACTGGAAGGAATGGGCAAAACCTCAGATTCAGTTCTTCGCGACGGAAACCGTTGCCAACCCGTTCCTCGCATACCAGTGCCGATTGGTCGACGAATATCGGCCGATACTCAACTACCAAAAGTTGGCGAATCACCCGGCGTAACTCGCGTCAATTCGCAGCAAGCGATATCGGCACGACAAGAATTCCAGCAAGTAGATCTAATTTCTCTTTTCTTTCTCTTTTCTTAACGGCATCAATATTTTTTTCCGCATAGATCTATTGAGTCTTAATTGGAATCTTACTTTGTAGCCGCAATTTTTTTCCAGTGGTGGATCTTCGGCTATAATGCGATTCATAACACCAACAATTTACTCTAATGGGGGACCACACCATGGCCGACAAACTTGGCCCGAATGATTGTCAAGGGAGCTATCGTTCCAACGCAAGCCCGAAAGTGGGACGCATCAATGGAGTGACGTTCACCCAAAAGGCCGTCAAATATGCCGCCATCAACAACGTCGCCATTTTTGAAGGTGACATTGCGATCGGCAAAACCAAGGACGATGGAAGTTTCATCCCGTTCGAAGGTGCGACAGTTCTCGAAGGGATAGGGATTTCCGGCAGTCAGTTTCGCTGGCCAAACAAAACGGTTCCCTACGTTCTTCCCGATGATTTCGAAGGACCCGAACGCGTCACCAAAGCGATCGCTCATTGGCATGCGAAAACAAAGATTCGCTTTGTTCCACGAACGAACGAGACCGACTTTGTCATGTTCATCAACGACGACGGATGCTATTCGTCGGTGGGCCGACAAGGCGGCCGACAGGATATCTCGCTGGGATCCGGCTGCACGACCGGCAATGCCATTCACGAAATGGGGCACACGATCGGTTTATGGCATGAACAAAGCCGGGAAGACCGCGAGAACTTCATCACCATTCATCTGGAGAATTGCACAGAAGGCATGGAACATAATTTCGATCAGCACGTGACCGACGGCGACGACCTCGGCCCGTACGATTACGGCTCAATCATGCATTACCCTCGAAACGCATTTAGCAAGAACGGAGATCCGACGATAGTACCGGTCGACGAAGATGCGGAAATCGGGCAACGAATCGGTTTGAGCCCCGGCGACATCGCGGCAGTGGCCCAAATGTATCCTGATGAATGACGGATGCGAATCACCCTTATCGTTCCCGCAAAAGTGGAGTCATTTCAAAATGTGCGAGCGCGCGTCTATGCCGAGCGCGCTCGCTACGCCGATCGGCGCGCCGAGTTGGTCACTGAACTTTTCCTCGGCGGTTTGTCGCATACAGCCGGGACAGAGACTCGAACGAATTGCGCGCTCGATTTAAGCCAAGTTACGGATTGGAAAAACATCATCCTGCGAGCTCACATTGACGTGGATGGAGACGGTAATGTAAGCGCCGGCGATCTCCTTAGCCAGCGCTCTTATCCCGTAACCAGCGATTCGCAGAATTCCGATGTTACTGTGGAATACGTGGGGCGCAAATCGTGACATACCATTGTCACTTCAAAGTGCGAAGGTAAGCAAACAGATCGCGGAAATCCGCTTCAGACATCGCATCTTGGATGTTGTCGGGCATGATGGAACGCCTTGTGAACCGCGACTGAAGAATCTCCGTATGGTTGATCCGCTCATCCTGAAAGTTCGGCCTTCGCAGGATGATGAATTCGTCCGTTTGACCAGCAAGATAGCCATCTTTGACAGCGCCACTACGCAACAAGACAACGTAATTGCGATAGCCCGCTTCCATCGCGGCACTTGGCGTCAGAATATTTCGCAGCAGACTCTCGTTTCCCATCGCACCCGCCCCGCTGAGCGAAGGTCCGATGTTGCCACCTTTCCCCTGCACCGCATGACACGTTAAGCAATGCTTGGTAAATGTCAGCTTTCCGTGTGCCACATCACCTTCTTGACGGACGATCGATCGGTAGCGCGCAAATTTTGCGGTCAGAGCTTCCGCTTCTACGTTCGATACGATCGGCGGAAAATCGTTTGTCCAAAGAATTTTCGCGTTCCCCATGAGCGTACCCCAAGGCCCTGCGCCCGGATAATAGTGCATGAGCCCTTGTGGCAATGGCTTGCCCTCGAAACTATGATCGAAGTCGGCAAGAATTTCATCGCCGTGTCGAGCACGATTCCAAATTCGAATTTCCGACAACGCGCCGGCCGTCGTAAACCCTTGATTGCTCGCGCCAATTTGCAGAGCCTTATAGTCGGCCGTTACATATTTCGATCGATCAGTATCCAATTCCCCGTTGCGATAGATCCGCATCATGTTCTTGGAGTCGCGCGTGACCGCATAGTGCGTCCATGTTTCCGCAACGATGTTCTTTTGAGCGATGATCGCATCGCCAGTTCGCAAGCCGGTCCAGAATCGCAGTTTGCCATCATGAAAATTGAAGTCGGCGACACCACGATTACCGAGGATGCTATCCAAATTGCCAATCCCTGTATCGAGCCGAACCCACGATTCCACCGTAAATGGACCGGACAACGCGATGTCGGTCTTGGCATAACTATTCTTGCCATCGAGACGAAGAACCGGCCGAAACAAAGTCGGCTTGTTCTTCAGCATTGCCGATAGTCCCGCAGAATCGCCGAGCAAAATTTGCAGACGCTCCACCAAACTTCCGTCAAGAGCATCTTCGGAAATGACTCCCTTGCGAATCCCATCCAGAATCGCATGTGCTCCTGCGTTATTGGAAGACAAGAGTGCGAGCCCCATCCTTCTTTCTTTCGCAGTCATCTCGGAAGCAAGCTCGAAAAACTGATTCGCGGCTTTTTCGTGAGTGGACGATGCGAGCGCGAGCACAGCCTCTTCGCGCACCACTCCACCGGGCTGATTTCGTTCGATGATCTGCTGGAAGAGACTGACTCGTGAAGCGTTCATTTCGCGAAGGGCTCTCAAAGCTGCGATCTGAGTTTTCCCAGGTACGGATCCGCTCGAAAGAACCTCTGCGAGAATCGACTCCATTCCACCGAGCTTGAAAGCCGTCGCGAGTTCCAGCGATAGCTCTTTCGATTTTTCGTCTCCCTCCCAAAGCGATCTCGCGGTTTGGGTAAGTATCGTCAAAAAAGGAGCCGATTCGAATTGCGTTCGCAGCCGAATCAATAGTGAGGCAATGGATCGTTGAACCTTTGGATTTTCCAGAAGCGAATGCACCGCCTCTTTGACGCCGGGCTGATTGGGATTTGTGAGCAAGGGAAGAATTTCCGCTTCCGTGATGGATCGGCCAATGCTCGGCAGCACTTTCGCTAAATGCACTGCGGCAACTTTCGAATCCAGAGCAAGCGAAGCCAAAAGCACATTCTCAAACGGCAGGGCCTTTGATTTCTCCGACTGCAAAAAAGCCGACAGTGCTTTCGGATACTGTTCAAGTCCCATCCGGACCAAGTATCGCTCGAAATCTCGATCGTGTGCATCTCCCGTTTTTGCGGGGACACTCCCTTGCTCCAGAGTAATTATCGGACCATCGATCGGAGCTTTGCCGAACCGAATCAGCAATTCCAATGCAGCATCGCTGGGCGAACGAAGCGACGAGATGGCGCGAATCGCTTCCGCGCGAACCTGTGGATCAGGATCTTCCACGAGCCCAATGACCGTCGCGAGAATATCGCTTTCCGCAAATCCATCGAGCGCTCGAACCGCCTCTCTGCGGATGTTGCGATTGGAATTCTTCACCAAAGTTAGGATCAACGTAACGTCCAGTGACTTCAGATTTTCCAAAGACCACAGAGCAGCGATTCGGCGATCGGCGTTGACTTCGGCGTCAACCACGATCTTTTTGAGTTCCGGAACAAGAGTTGTCGCCGATCGATCCGTGATTTGCTGCCAAGCGGTTCGATTTTCCCACAGACTCTCAGAACCAAGGGATTCGAGCAACTTGTCATTCGGCAACTTCGCAAAGTCTTTGACGGGGCGATTGGGTTGACTGGAATGCCGAACACGCCAGATCCGGCCTCGGGTCTTATCTCGATCGGGATGATTGCGCGGAACTTCGTTGTGCGAGATGATTTTGTTGTACCAGTCGGTGATATAGAGACACCCATCCGGACCAAAGTGGATCGAGACCGGACGAAACCATGGATCGGAAGAAAGTATGAAATCAGGAAGTTTGTCGAGCTTGTAGTGCGAGCCGTCGGTCGAGACTCGGATGGCTTGAATCTTGCTTGTTATCGGATTCGCAAGATAGAAAATACCGGTGTAGGGCGCCGGCCAACTTCCCCGATCTTCCGCCAACGCAAGACCGGAGAGCCCCGTTCCACCCATCTGAAAATGCGCAAGTGCCGGCTGCCATGGTGCGTAATTCCGGAGTTTTTCCATTCCGATTCCGGGAAAGTTCATACCGATCATGAAAGGTGTCATCGGGTAGCCGAGATCATTCGCCTCTTGAATGAACATCTCTCCTTCTCGATTGATCACGAATCCCCAGATATTGTTGAGCCCAGCTTCGATAACTTCGAACCGCCGACCATCCGGCTTGAAACGAGCCATCTTGCAGAAACTCCAATGCACGATGGGCCCTTCTTTACTGCGGACTCTCGAATGATTGAAAGCTCCTTGTGCGATGTAGATCCAATCGCCTGGGCCGCGCGTGAATTGATGGGGAAAGAGATGCGAATCTTCCGTGCCGAACCCCTCTAATACAACTTCCCGTTTATCCGCCTTGCCATCTCCGTCGGTATCCCGAAGGAACAAGATCTTCGATCCGTACTGAACATACGCGCCATCTTTGTATGGGAGCAACCCAAGCGGCATGGCAAGCTTGTCGGCAAAAACTCGCGGTTTATGTGGACCGACTCCGTACGGATGATCGAAAACGAGAACCTTATCGCGGCCACCTCGGGTGAACAGTTCGCGAGAACGAGCTGGATCTTCATTCGCGTCGACAGGGTACTCGAGCGCCGTCATCGTCCACATTCGGCCGTTTGCATCCCATACCACAGTCACCGGCTTGCCGATGTCCGGTTCCGAAGCGACGAGTTCGATCGAATATCCGGGCGGAAGCGAAAAGAATTGCGCCTGCTCTTGCGGCGTGAGAGGAGATTCCTTGCTGGGCTTGGCGGGTTCCGCCGCGCCGACCATTCGGGAATCAGCATCGGATTGTGCAACGACAACCTCGCGCGCGAATCCGTAGCAACTGGTCAAAAAAATCCAAGCCAGCGGAGCAATCAGTAACAGACGTCGCATGCAGGTTCTTTCTTTCCAGAGAGTAGTTTTTCGTGCACTACCGGAATGAGGCAACTATTGGAAGGCGCTGCAGGCTGACGGACCGAAAACATAATCCATGCATGAATAGGAGAACGGCGAACGCCAGCCCTCTGAAAAAACCGCAAAGTGAATCACGAGGATACCATCACCGTTGAATGGGCGGCGAGCCTGCGTCGCACGACTTCGTCTCGAATGAACTCTTTACCACTCCTAAGATAACGACTTCACCGCCAGAGTGTTGCCCGATACTCTCACCGGCCAGACGGAACAGGAGCTTTATGCACATTCATCGTCGAGTGATCATCGAGTGCAAACAAAAGGGACTATGGCGATGCCTCACGGAACCGGAACTCATCCGGCAGTGGGTCACGAACATGGTGGACGAAATTCCCGATGAGGGTGCTCGGCCCGGGCTCGGCGCGAAATCGACGATCCGAATGCGCGAGGGAACTAAGATCGTGAACTTTCGCTGCGTTGTCACGGAATGGAAACCGGAATATCGGCTCGGAATCCGATTTACCGGCGGATCCCTGGGACCGAGCTTGGAAATGGATGTAACATACGAGCTGTCGCGCGGCGAAGATACCGGCACAGCACTCGACTTCGATGTTGATCTTCCGCTCCATGGCTTCGTTTACAAATTGCTGGCACCTCTCATTTGGCTTGGTGCGGTGAATAACACCAAAAAAGATCTCGCCAAACTTGCAGAACTCGCGCCGACAATTCTCGGCTAGTCTTTTTGGGAATTCGAATTCACTGGAAGTGCGGCAGTTCCCTGTCTGCGATTCGACGATTGTTGGATCGCCGGAATGTGCCCGAATGCGATTCGATCTGGCGCCCTTGATTGCAAGCCGTGAATACCAGCAAAGTAGATCTTGTTCTGCCCGAACTTTTGGTTGAGCTTGTCCATTGCAACGGACAGAGCCCCAAGTTGCCGTTCGCCCGGGAATAGCGAATCGGCAACGTTGAACGTTTTTGTAAAATCACTCAGCGCGACCGCGACCTTTAGTGGCGATCCTTCCGGCTTTTGTTTCCACATCTGAGCTAGGAATCGCAGCAAAGTCAAAGTATCGTGGCACGGATCCATTCGGCGATGCATCCGCCAACTCTGCGATCCCATATGCACGACAGCCAAATCCATTGACCTCGCCCATACTCCCGATTCTCGCATCCTGGCGGCTGCTTTGTGCAGCAGCAAGTCGAGTATGATCTTCGCTTGTTCGTCGGTCCGAAGCTCGGGTGCAAGCACGTGCGAATGGCTGATGGATCGATGCATGACGCCCTGATCGGGTAGATCGACACCCCGAAGCCGGTGCCACCATGATTCGCCAAGTATCTTGCTGTTCCAAGCCTCGATCATTTCACTGAGCGACAAGCTGCAAAGTTTTTGCACGGTGGTGATTCCGAGCTTCATCAACCGCTCTTCCATGTTCTTGCCGATGCCTGGAAAATCACGCAGAGCAAGCTCGTGAAGACGGCCAGGCAAATCCTGGCTTTCGATCACCGTCAGTCCGTCCGGCTTTTGCATGTCCGCGGCGACTTTCGCAAGCAGAACATTCGAACTGAGCCCGATCGAACACTTCAGGTACTCGCCGACTTGTTTGCGAATCGCAGTCTTGATCTTCCCAGCGATGATACGCGCAAAGATCGGCTCTTGCTCTTCGCCCATCAGACGACACGACATCTCATCGACCGACATTACCTTGTCGACATGCAGACAGGATTCGACCGCTTTGATGATCTCGTGATGCACTTCGACGTATCGATGGGTTCTCGCCTCAACGAAACGAATTCCGGGACACATTCGCCTTGCATCGCGAACCATCGTTCCCGTCTTGACGCCAAACCGTTTCGCCTCGTAACTTGCCGCGATACAACTCGTCGTATCCGCCAGCAGCGGAATCACCGCCGTTGGCCTTCCCCGCAGTTCCGGCCGATCCTGTTGCTCAACGGAAGCGAAATACGAATTCATGTCCACGAACAGGTATCGCAAGGACATGGCTGATCCCCTGCTTTTCCACAAAAACTCGCAAAAACCCGTCAAATTGGGCGAAATGGGCCAACAATGAACAATTGTACATTATCCACGAAATTGTGCAACCGCCAAACGGATTCTTCCAACGCCTACCCCCGCGACAACTGCGTTCCCTTGCTTCGTAAAGAATGAATGCGATTCGACCTATGTCGCTCCACCGCTGGCCCTGATCAGATTTCATTGGAAGAATAACGAAACTCTGCCCCGCGACCACTTGCCTGAGTGTTTCCCATTTCCCAATGTGAGAGTTAAATATGGACAATCATTTTTAACTCTCTGGAATCGGTCACCCAAGCAGAAGTCATCTCGGCGGACTTGAGTTCCGCTTCGACCAACGAGCTTTCATCGCACCGAACGCGAAAGTTAACCAGGAACGAACCCATCGATTGACCTCGCTCAAGGGGAGAGACTTGCGACAGGTTATCCTACTACGCAATTACCGGAGCGATAAATCTGAATTGGACTGTCACCGATCCCGGGCCGAAACCCCGCGGACCTCCGCGGCAAAGACCACCGATTCCCTGTGAAAAAACCGGCATTTTCCCCCCATGCCCATCGAGTGTTGCACGGAAACACACCCCCCGATTTTTCTGGAATTCGCTGCAACACTCCCCCGCTTCGACCCGATGCCGCAAGGGCTTACGTCGATCGGCTCGAGTGTTGCAGCCCTAAGGTGTTGCATACCTCGTGCAACTATGTATTCGCGCTCGCAGAAATCGCGTCTGCTCCCGGACCAGCCGCCCCAACTCCTTTCATCCACTGCATCACAAACGCTCGTTAAGATCCTGACCGCAACGGTCCCAAATCCATTCGTCGATGGGACCGAAGTGCGGTGCTTTTTTGGCCTTCTGAGTTTCGGAATGCCGCTGGGAATTGGGATTCATGAGAAATTACGCTTGTAGCGTGGGCCAATCCGCAGCAAACGTCAGGCTGAAAATGCCGCACTGATGCTGCCTGTCGCGCAAGGGGTGTGTGAGTAGCAATTGGCTAGCATGATCGAACGGACTGACATTCACTGGCCGGCCCGGCGCCGACCAGCATTCGACTCACTAGGACCGTTCCGCCGGGCCGGTCCAGTGCAGTGTCGGGTTATCCCGCAGCCGGCTGGCCCAGCACTTGATCGAGTTCCGACAACCAATGGCGGAGATGCGTTTGATCGGCGTCAAAGGTCCCGCTCAGACTCGGGCCATCGGAACGAGATCGCAATTCGTAGTTGGCTTTGACTTGGCCGAGTCGATTTAGGGCGAAGTTGAGCGAAATGCCCATCTCCATTGCCGACCATTCCATGCTCGCTTTAGCGCGCCCAACCGAGCCATTCAATCGAGCCAATTCTGCCCGCAGTAGTTCGAGCTCTGGCCGCTGAACGCTACACGCGTAATTCGCCTCGAAGCCGGGAACACGGATGCGCACCTGGCACGACATCCATTCTTCGGCGTCGGGTTCACCGAAGTCGATCGTCCCGTTGAACCCGTGCGTCGTGAACTCGATGACTGCCTCCTGCGGGATAACGGACCGACATTCACTGGCCGGGGCCGACGACCAGCGTTCGGATCACAAGGACCGTCGTGGCCCCGGTCCAGTGCAGTGTTTGGTTAGCGAGCATTCTTCACGTCGATGATCCGGTGCTGCTTTGGTGGATCGTGAAGGCTCACGGTCACGATGAGCCCATCTTGCAACGGCCCGGCTAAAAAACCGATCTTGCGCAACACCGATTTTGGAAGAATCGCTTCGACGTTCGCGCCATCGTCGAGCCGCACGGAGTAGTGCAGAACGGTCACCGAACCGACGATCTTTCCAAGTGCGTTCGCCATGCTCGCTAACGACCCAAGCTCAGCGACCCGGCGCACGGGACGCAACGATTGCAAACCACAGCACCATGCCGGGTTCGCTGCAGCGCATGGTTAGGCGATTGTGTCATCTGTAATCCTCAACATCTCTGTGCCTCGTGGCAACTGGTCCGATGCGAAAATGTCGGCCAGTAAGACACCGCAACTCGGAATCGGCTCTGGCGTCAACTTGCCCTTGGCAAAAATCTCCATGTCCTTGATGGCAGTCCTGAGCCGCCGCCCGTCTGGAGTCCGCAGCTCAATCTTGTCTCCACGCTTCGCCACCTTCCATGCTGCTCCAATCGGGCCGGTGACTACAGTGCCTCGATCTTCGATTTGGAACACGTCCAATATGCTTTGTAGTATCACTTTGTGCATCGTGGGGTGTCGCCTAACGACAAAGCTCAGCGGACCACCCCGCCTGAGCGACTCTCGATCGTAGCAGAAACCGGCGCGGCGGGGTGGGTCCGCTGCAGCGCGAGGTTAGGCGTCGGCCGACTCAAGGCGTGCGGCCAGTTCGAGCAACGCACCCACGATGTCACATACCTCATCGGCGCTCAACTCGACAGGATCGCCGAACGCGGTGACCGCCTTGAGATGGATCGATGACTCGTGCTCGACCCAGACGTACACGTCGTCCGCCGGCCGGAGCGGCTCGTCTCTCGGGCGCTCTACCATCAGCGTGTCTCCCGCCGCCTAACTTGTATTTGTGCGGATCCGCATAATCCCATTCCCGGTCCGCATAACGCGAATTGGCCAAGAGAGAGTCGGCCACCTAAAGATTGAACTTAGCTAGGTTTATGGCGGCGGATTCGGTTGCCGGCTTGGGATGTTATGCGGACCTGTTGGACCGCATAACATGACTTGACGAACAATCAGCTTAACAAGCCCAAGTGGCGCAGGACGCGCGTTTCCTTGTAGAGCAGTCCGTGGCATCGGCAACTTCCGAAAGACGAACGATTGATTTCGTGATTGGTATGACCCTTCAGGCACCAGTCAAGTATTTTCTGCCGAATCACTGCAACCGTTTCCTACTTCGGATCATATGAAGTGGCCGGCTGCTTACGACATGCTTCCATCCGACACTCCAAAGCAAGTTTCCGTGACCTCGATGGAGACTGAATCGGTGCCAATTAATTTTCGATTGCCTGCGAATCAGGTCAGGTGTCACAAGCGTCCACTGTTAAAGAACGGGCTCAATCCAGCCGCCAGTCGGTTAACAGAAAGGCTGTTAACCGCTTTCCTCCTCGACACCAGAGAGCGCGAGAGTTCGAAGGTGTTGGGCAAGGGGTCCGAGTCCAACTGTATACAGTTGGGAACGGACCCTAGATTGAGATTTCACTAGAGAGCGCGGCGAGAGTTGGCGGCGACAAACAAGAAGCGACGTAAGTGCTTTGCACGGTTAGGGATTTGCGGCGAGAGCGGCGTGGAATTGAATCGGCGCTCTCTCGGCTTGGAGAGTCAACCGATTTCGCCGTCATATTTCGTTGGAGGGAGGAGTAGCTCCCCGTACCCAACAGGGTGCGAACCATTTCGACACTCTCGGATAGAGCGCTCTCGCGCTAACTGCAATTGTGATTGGAAGATACGCGAGTTCGAGCCCTTCTCGGGGGTGGTCTGAGTGGTTTGAAATCTCGAACTTTTGATTTCACTTATAGATGAGAGTTTTGCCTATGTGGCGCTCGCGCTCGCGCGCTGTGTCAACCACTCGGTTGATTTGGTTGTTTTGAAAAAACTTTTACCCAGTTTGACAGGAAGGATTCCGGTCGATTGGCCCAGTCGCACGGATCAGCGTCTTTCGATTAACGATCCGCTTACCCAATCTCAACCGCTTCGTCGAGCGCTGGATCGGATCCATCAAGCGCGAATGCCTGAATCGCTTCGTTGCGTTCGGCGAGGATCATCTCAACTATCTGGTCCGCCACCATCACGAAGATAGACTTCGCCAGTCCCTGGGTAATTGTCCAATTTACGACGAACACTACCGCGGCTTGCCGTCACATGACGAGACTACCGCGTCATTTCTTTAACCTCGCTAAGCGCTCGGCGAAACTCCTTGCTTCCCAAACTCTCGGAGCTCACTTGCCGCACGCGGCTCGGCGGATTGCTTCGGCACTACTCACGCCGCGAGGCGTAACGAATGTCTGCCCAACTTCCGATTCCCTCATCAAAACCAACGGAGAAAATCCGTTTACACGTCGGATTTTTCGTTCTCTCGGTTCCGTCGCACTCATCCTACACTCGTCAGACGACAATTCCCTCACCTAAAACTGACGAAATTTCGCCATTTTCACCGAATCAAAACCGCGACACAATATTTGGATAGAACGCGCACAATATTTGAATAGAACGTAGAACGCAAAGGTTACCATAAATCAAAATCGATCTCAGCACGCTCAATCTTAGCAATTTCACCTGATTCGACGCGCTCAATTATTCCAGGTCGTTGGAAACACTTGACAAACAGACCAACTAGAAATTCTAAGTCCTGAGGCAATTCCAAATCGCTAGAGTACTTGATGACGGCTGCAACAAAACGTTCTGCTAATGCACGCTGTTTTATGTTAGATATTTGCATGATCCGTCGATTAGCGATGTCACTTTTCATCACATTCCTATGCGAATGTGTTGTCGATGGTGCAGAATTGCAATCATCAGGCGAGAATGCTGAGGCCGTAGCCCGATACAATAAATTTAGATCGATAGGGTCAATCGGGTTGTTGCTCGTGATTTCATTCGCTTCTGCTGAGGAGCACTCTGCCAATACCAAGAGGTGCATCGTGATAGCCGCGCTGGCTGCAACGGGATCGCTCTCCGTTTTCAGAAATTCAATTGCATTTCGGCCGGTGGCCGGATCGGTTTGAAAAAACATTGGCCCAAGGCCTCCTATTTTGTTGGAAGTTGTCGCCCAACAAGTAGCCATGCTCCAGGGGTCGATGGATGAGGCACTAAGTCAGTCATCGTTAAATACAAAAAGCCACCGGTTTGAGAGTTAAATGCGACTGCCAGAGCCGGCCCACCGGGAATCGAGGGAGCACCCTTATAGATTCGCCTAGGAAAAGGACAATCAATTTTAATGTCTTTAGAAGGAAGAAAAGAACAATCTAGGCGATGTCTCACTGATAACTTCGACAATTCCGACATGCTGGTAAAGCTAGGCTAAAGACGCAGTTTGGGGCAAACGAGAAGAAACTCAAAGTCATTGCTGTCAGTAAATTTGAGTGTCCTTTTCTCTCTAACGTTTACTCTATTTCTGCAATGGATCCTTACTTTTTTGCTGAAGTTGTGGTACTACAATTATGAAACAATTATCGGGTGGCGAAGGCCGAAAAGTGACGCTATGCTTTTGGTAAGTCTTGTTTTCAAATTCGACCCATAAGCTTCCAGGAAATTGTTTGCGAGAATCTGGTGCCAATATTGTGCCGGAATACAAGTTTCCTTTTCGACCACCTAACACTGTAGTTTCTAGGACGTCGACATCTGCAAATACACTACATTGGACGTCTATTACAGTGCGTGATTCGGCCGCAAACTCTGCACCGACAATTATCTCCGAATCACTTGTTTTCTGGGTATTGGATCGCACGACCATTACTTTGATTGAAAGCGGTCGATCGCATCCAATGGACAGGCAAACCATGGCAATGTAAATTGAAAGGTCCCTGTACCGCTTCAGCATGATGATGCATATCTGACTGTGTCTCAAACATAGAGTCGCGTAGTTACTTTTAGATACCATCGAAGTGGCCTCCGCTTAATGCTCCTTGATATGGTCGACAATGCTGGCTGTCCATTTCTCAGAAGGAAGAAAAGACCAATGAAGGTGACGTCCGGCTGATGACTTCGGCAAATTCGACATGCTGGCAATGCTAGGCTAAAGACGCAGTTTGGGGCAAGCGAGAAGAAACTCAAAGTCATTGCTGTCAGTGAATTTGAGTGTCTTTTTCTCTCTGCATTCAGGATCCGAATTTTCTTTTGTTGGTGGGACCGACGCAACGAGGGTGTGGTGGCTCATGCCAATCTCTGAGACGCTGGTTGGTGTGATTGTTTGACACGATCAGGATTTGGACTTGCTGGCGTGGGGGGTGTTGCCGTCGGAGCCTAGGTTGGTGCGGTTGCCGTTGGGGGATGGTTCGAGTTGGAATGGAGACGTTGGGTCGGCGGCATCGATTGCGGGACTGTTCTGAGTGTCGATCACCCATCCGCCCTTGTTGCCGTTGGCTGTCGTGTCCCAATGTCCGGCGGTCGAGCGAAGTCGGTAGTCGTGGCTCGCGGGATTGACGAAAAGCGGATCCTTGGAAAGATTGCCGGTTCCGTACATTAGCTGTTGGGAAAGTGTGTATGTGACTGTCGCGTGGCAGGCTGCCTCCAACGCAATATCTTTGCTACCGTTATTCCACAGAATGCTGTTCTTGAGGATCAGCTTGGACTGGCCCGTCACTGAGATGGCGTTTCCATTCCCGGATGGTTTGTACACGTTGTCGGCAACCGTTATGTGGTTTGCCGTGAGTGTTGAGCTTATGCCGCCGTCAGCGCCGTCGACATAGATCGGGGCCACGGCTCCTTCGCCAGCTGGGTTATGAGCATTGCCATAGAAGAGATCGTGATCCAACGATGCGTTGCCGCCTTCGTCCACGAAAAAGGCGCTGCCGACGGACGGTGCAAAATTACCTGTGAAGATGTTGTGCGAGAACTTGTAATTGCCCCCTTGATTGAAAACGATGATCCCGCCTCCCCAACCATAACCCATCGCACGCCCGATTTCGTTGCCATCAATTCGGTTGTGCGAAATTTCTGCGTTGGGAGAAAAGAGATAGATTCCCCCTCCATGATCGCTCACGCCGATGTTGTTCTGTACCAGGTTGCCGCGGATGATCACGTTCGGTCCGTCTGCCGAAATGCCGGCTCCACGACCTGAGACATTGTTTCGGATCACGTTATTCAAAATCGAGATCGACGAATTGGTCGCATAGATCCCACCACCGAGTTTCTCCTGATCTTGCGCGACCGGCGGGCACGTTTGATTCTTCTCGATCACGTTGTTCGAAATCGTCGGCGAACCTTGGTAGATGTAGAATCCTCCACCGACCCAAAGCGGCGCTCCCTGCGCGCTACGACCGCCTCCGGAAATTACGAATCCGTCGACAACACTTGCGCCCGCATCGTAAAGCGTCACGACCGAGTCCTTGCCATCTCCTTTGAGATGTGATTTGTTGGCAGCGGAGTCGCGGATCGAAAAGTTGCCTGCTTTCCCACTGGCATAGTCGTCAGCGGTACCTCCGACGTATCCACCATAGAGGCGGACTGCTTTCTCTTGAACGCGAATGTTCTGCGGATACGTCCCCGTGGCAACTGCGATGACAGCGTTTGCCGATGCGGCATCGATGGCCTGCTGCACGGTCTTGAACGGATGAAGTGCGCTGCCATCCTGTGTGCCCGAATTGCGGTCGTCGACATAGAGACTAGCCGAGACCACAGTTCGAGCGCCGGAGTCTGATGACTCTTGGACGGTCACTGCCTGAGCCAGCAGATGACCTGTCCAAAAGATCGATAGTATTCCCGTAAAAACGAAGAGACTGCGAATGCCGTTTCGGTGCATTGGATCCAAGCCTTTACGAGGACTGCACTATTTCGGTGCGTCTTGTTCCGAGGCAGGGACATAACCCTGCGGAGCGACGATCACCTCGAAATCAGACCCCTTCAATCGACGCAGCTCTTCATGAAGGCTTTTGATTCGTGGATCCGGAGTAACGGAAATGGCCCAATCGATACCGTTGTCCGCCACGAACATTCCATACCGCTTCAAAGCTGTCAAAATGGTTTGCAATTCCGGAGAGTACTTAGAAATATTGACATTCTTCTTAAGCCGAATCCGCTCTCCCATGCGAGGCAGATTCTCGTCCGTCAATTTGCTCGCGAAATGGGTCGCCGGATAAACATATGCTCTCCGTGATTTCTGCACTGTAACTCGCAAAGCATGATCTACAACTCCTCGCTTGAGTTCATCGTAACGAACGACCGCGGGAAAGATCGGCAGGCCGGCTGCGTCCGCGGAGGTCCAGCCATCAGGCCGAAGCTTGTTCGACTTCAGATCGAAAATCGCAGCTCCCTCTGCTGTCCATCCTTTTTCGGTCTTCTTGGTGGTATAGAACTCGTAGAGCAATCCTTTCGTTGGATCTAAGACGATTGCGTGGCGGTCTCCACCTTCATTCTTCTTGTCTCTTTGAACGTCCTCCAAAGTCGGTTGCTGTTCCTTAGGAAGGTCGCGAAACGCAGCAGGCCAACCCTCAATGGGGAGGTTACCGGGAACGGGATAAGGGCCTTTGTCCGATTCTTCGGCATACGCTGTAATCTGCACGTCGATCTTTTGTTGATCCGTTGGAACTAAGATAAATCCCATGTCCGGGTTGTAGCGCAGCGGTTTGTCAGCGCCCATTGAGCTGATAATGTCGCGCGAATTGGGGTGCACCGGCCAATCTTCAACGATTAAGTTCCATGGATTGTTAGCCGGAAAGACTTCCAACGCGGAACAGATTGCATCCGCTTCCGGAGTGTTAAACATGATGGGTTGAGTGATCTCAGGCATCTTTGCTGCTTTGATGCGAGCCAACCTCGCCGGATCGCCACGAACTAGGTTCGGATCGACGGCAACGGCAGTTCCGCCTTCCAGCCAAACGTCTCCGATGTAAATCACCGCGGCCTTTTCCTTTTCCGTATCCAAAGCGATGTACCAACGAACGACGTTCTCCCAATCAGGCGCCGAGCCATCGTTGTTCTTGAGCGAGTCAAGTGTGAATCGAACCGTATTCTTGCCTGTCTTCAACTGAAATTCGCGATCCACTCGGTTGGAGAACTCTTTTGACTTCGCATGACGGATCGTGAAAATCAAAGAGATGTCTTTCTCCGCGACAATGTCGAACGCTACACCGGTGAAAGGCTTCCAATCGGCTATCTTGGACTTGCTGACGCCGATGCTGTTCCGCAAGTCCACTTTGATGCACTTGCCGCCGAGTGCATTGTTTTCACCGACGGTCGCTTTGGTATCTTCTTCACCGGCATCGGAAGGGATGTCCCCTTGAGTGCCGCGCAGGAGATATTTTTTGCCCTCCGCCTGAGCCTTTGCGAAATGAGGCAATGCCAAAGACCCGAACAGGAGGACTGTCATCCCAATCCAATAGATGCGTTTCATGGTTTTCCATTCCAAAAAAAAATCCAGGGCGAATTGGTCCAAACCCTTTGGGATCTCTCCGGTGAAAATTCCACCGGAGAAGTCCCTGAGCGAAAATGTTCTCGACTCGAGGGGGCATGCGGTCAACAGGTCATTTTGGTCGAATCAACGATGCAGGCGCTGGGCGATAGGACGATCGGAAAAACGTATTGATAGTTTTGGCAGAATAGCTGCCGTTCTTGAATCGCAATATGTCGATTCGCTTCGATAAGTCACCGATCTTGAACCTTAGCTCGAAATCGTCGTTGGGATTGTTCGGGTCGTAATAATAGATCGTGACATTGGGGCCGCTCAACAGATAGCCATACGCAAGGACCTGATGATTCTTGCCAATGTCGCCGGGGTTGTAGCTGATTATTTGAACCAATCCGAGTGGTGACAGTCGATTGGCATCAATATCCGCCTTTACCTTCGGCCATTCTTCCCGTGCAATGATGTAAGAGCGCCCCTTCATGAGACCCAGCCCCTGGACCACACCTTCGTCGGCATCGGGATAATCGTGTCGCATGTACTTGATGTAGTTGGGACCAGTTCCCGTGACATCAAAGCTTGAGATAAGTCGCTCTTTAAGGTACTTGAAGAGCGGATCGCTCTCAGTCGAAGGGGCCACCTTGGTCGTTGGGATTGCCTGCCCGGCATTGAAATAATCGATGACCGAATAGACCATGCCTCCGCAAAGACCCTGGGTCGAGTTCGTGATGTCAATGGTTCCAAAGGGTTTGGGGAAATCAATTTTGACTACTGGAAGCTTGATTCCCTTGTCCTTCCAATCGCTATTCGAGAATTTGAAACCATGCTTCGCTCGACTGAAGCCTTTGACCACATGCTTCGTGGATTTTTCCAGAACGTAGTTGGCCTCAGCGTGGCTTCCCTTTCCGCCGGTATAGGAGAGCGAATAGTTCAGCGGCGCCTGCTCGTGGTAAGTATTTCCGTAGACAGAATCTACAAATGGGTTGGTCCAACTGATGTAGATGCTGTCGACGGATTTTTCGTCCCACCAGTTGGTCGCCACACTCCCTTTTCCGTCAATCCAGAAAACGTCGACATGGTTGTTCACGCGTGACAACGCCGTAAAGCTCGAGTCCGCTCGCGCAGCGCCCGCGGCAGAAATCGCAAAGGCCTTGCCCCATTGGCCGCCGGATTGGAAATAGGTTGTCATCACGGCCCCTTCCGGAGAGAGCCAGAAAACATCCATGTGAGTGCTGGTCCGATTGTAGGCCGAGATTGGCGATCGAAGTTTCGCCCCTTTCGCGGCAGAGAGCGCATAAGGTGCGTTCCACTTTCCGCCGTTCTGATTTGACAGCGAATAAGTCGTAGAGACTGCCCCTTCCTTATTCACCCAGAACACGGCCAAGTGCTTCGGATCCATCGCTACCGCAGCGATACTGGAACCGTCAGCTACCGTTGATTTCCCGGTGACCGGGCCAGGACCGTTCCACTTCCCTCTCCACCAAATGGAGGCGATTGCTCCATCTTTGTTTGCGAAGTACACGTGGATCTCATCTTTCGTCCGTGTGATGGCAGTTAGGGATGATCCGTCGCGAGCGCTGTTAGCAGGCGCAAGGTTGATGGGCTTAGTCCAAGCACCCTTGCTCCACGAAACGGAGGATATGGTGCTGCTTTTGCCGATCCAGAACACATCGATACTGTCTTTATGACGAGTGATGGCGGCCAAGTCGGTCTGTCGATGAGCCACATCCGGCCCTGTGAGGTTAATGGGAGCGCTCCATTTGTTATTTACAAATGTCTTCGTAGAGATTTCCCCTTTGGGGGTGATCCAAAAAATATCCATGTAACCGGGCGCTCGGCAAAAACCCGCAAAGGTAGAATCCGCGCGAGCTGCGCCGGCAGGAGCCACTCTGTATGGGGCACTCCATTTGTTTTCTTTCTGGCTCCACCATACGCTGTCAATGGCCCCATCAGGCGTCACATAAAAAACGTCTTCCTGCTCCGGATTACGAGAAATGCTCAATAAACTGCTGCCTGCTCTGGTGGTGTTGGGCCGAGAGATGGTGAATGGAGGATGCCATGCAGCACTGTCCAGGGAATAGCGCACATGGCCTTTGGGACCAGATGTGGCGCTAAGAATCCCGGCTGATTCCGATTTCCAATACCTGGTCTCCCCTGGCTTAATTTCGGCAGGCGGCTTCAGTTTGGGAGTCCAATCGCCATGGTCCAAGCCATAGTTCGTCAGCCGAAGAGTGCTGGTGGTCGAATTGAGCAGGCGAATGGTCGTGGTTCTTGGGGGCACGATCGCCAGAGCGTGGGCTTGACCGATCCCAAATTGCCCAACGACAAACATGGCAACCAAAATGCCAAGGCTGGATAGCCGAAAACAACGCATCAACGCCGCAAATTTCGTTCGAGCAATCATAGTAAGGCTCCGATAGGGAATCGTGGCGTTCGATTCAGCGAGAATCTGTCCTCTGCCCACAAAGCGTAAAGCCGCGAACAAAAGCGCAGATTTAGAACTCGCCAAAGTGAATTATTCTCAGGAATTGTCCAGGCGGCCCTATTCTTGCGAGAATAGAGGACATTCTCGATGCGCTTTTCGCCCGCTAATTACGCTGAATGGTGTCGGGGGAAGTAACTGATGGACGAACTGGAGTTGTTTGTCAAAGCGACCGCCGTTACCAATCCGGCAGAGCGGCTGGGCTTGCTGGATCGAGAATGCGCCGGTCAGCCGGAATTGCGCGAGCGAATGGATCAGCTTCTCGAAGCGCATCGAAAGGCAAACCCGTGGTTGGACGCTGCGACATTCATTGGCGACGCCTCCAAATCTCTTCACACTGAGGCCGCCGGGATGCTGATCGCCGGCCGCTACAAACTACTTGAGCAGATCGGCGAAGGGGGAATGGGTACGGTCTGGATGGCCGAGCAGACGGAGCCAGTGAAGCGCCGCGTGGCGGTGAAGTTGATTCACACCGAACGAGGCAACACAAAAAAGATCCTGGCACGATTTGATGCAGAACGCCAAGCGATCGCATTGATGGACCATCCTCACATTGCAAAACTTCTCGACGCCGGCACATGGTCTCCGGCTTCGCCTGGCGGAGGCATGGAAACTCCGTTCTTCGCGATGGAACTGGTGAAAGGAATCCCGCTCAATCAATACTGCGATGTGCATCAGTTGAGCATTCCGGATCGGCTAAAGCTCTTCACGCAAATCTGCTCCGCAGTTCAGCACGCACATCAAAAAGGAATCATTCATCGCGATATCAAGCCGTCGAATATCCTGGTCGAATGTCATGACGACAAGCCGGTTCCGAAAGTGATCGACTTCGGCTTAGCTAAAGCGACGACAGGATTGCAACTGACGGAGAATACTCTCTTTACCGGCTTCGGCATGGTCATGGGCACTCCTCTTTACATGTCGCCGGAACAAGCCAAATTCAACGCGACCGATATCGACACTCGCGCAGACATTTATGCTCTTGGCGTCGTGCTTTATGAACTTCTCACTGGTACGACGCCCCTAACGCAAGAGACTCTCAAGCAAGCCGCGCTGGATGAATTGATGAGGCTCATCCGCGAGCAGCAAGCTCCCACGCCAAGCAGCCGGCTCAGTTCGAGCGAGAGCAAGCCGTCGGTTTGCACCAATCGACAAACCGAACCCGACAAGCTTACCCGATTCATGCGAGGCGAACTCGACTGGATTGTGATGAAGGCGATAAGCAAAGATCGTGATCGCCGATACCAGACAGCCAATGCGTTCGCCCAGGATATTGAACGCTTTTTGAATCACGAGCCGGTCACCGCGTATCCACCGACCGCGTGGTATCGGCTGAAGAAGTTTGTGCAACGAAACAAAGGGCGGGTCATCGCCGCCGGCCTGGTCCTGTTGGCATTGATGGCCGGAGTGATCGGCACGACGCTTGGTTGGGTTGAGGCCAGGCGGCAGGCAAACATCGCGGTGGCGAATGAAGAAATCGCGATTGCGGAAAAGAGCAAAGCCGAAGCCGCAGCTGCCGCGGAGAAGCTCGCAACGGATCAGACTACAAAGCGGCTCATTCAAATTGAAAAAGGGAACAAGCTCCTCGCGGCGATCTTCGATGATCTGGATATCCGCAAAGTCAAAGACGATATCGAGCCACTCGAAGCGGTGTTGGCCAAACGACTGGTTCAGGCGGGAAAGCAGTTGGACGGCGAATCAATCGGCGACCCGCTCGTGGTGGCTGCTTTACAAAATCAACTCGGTCGGACGCTATTGAGCCTGGGTTTCGCGAAAGACTCGATTCGATTGTTGAGAACCGCGAAAGAGGTTCGAGCTAACATCCTGGGAAAAGATCACCCAGATACTCTCATGAGCATGTTTCATCTGACGACGTCTTACCTGGATGATAACCAAAGCGACTTGGCCCTGCCACTCTGCGAGGAAGTCGTGAAGATCATGAAGGAGAAATGGGGAACCGAAAGCCCTCACACGCTCGCCTCGATGAACAACCTTGCGCTGAGTTACAAAAACACCGGACGAAACGATAAGGCGCTTCCTCTCTACGAGGAGACGTTGAATGTGCGCAAAGCGACACTGGGACCAGACCATTCAGAGGTCCTCATCAGCATGAACAATCTTGCCATGAGTTATCAGGCCGCTGGGAAGAATGACTTGGCACGATCCCTGCTTGAAGAAGTGCTAAAGCTCACGAGGACAAGGAAGGGAGTCGCTCATCCCGACACCATCACCAGCATGAACAATCTCGCGATGTGCTATACATCTGCTGGACGTAACGACTTGGCCATCCCTCTATTCGAAGAGACATACTTGGCGCGAAAAGCTAGACAGGGCGTCGACCATCCCCGCACACTTATCGCCATGGCCAATTTGGCGGTCAGCTACCGGAAAGCCGGAAAGAACGAACTTGCGCTGCCACTCTGCGAAGAGGCATTGGAATTGCGCAAGGCCAGATTGGGGGCCGATCACCCTGACACACTCGAAAGCATGAACATTCTCGCGATTTCTTATCGACAGGCCGGAAAGATCGATTTGGCGATCCCGTTATTCAAAGAGACACTAAATCTGCGCAAGATCAAGCTTGGAGTCCATCACCAAGATACGCTTGCCAGCATGAATAACCTTGCATGGTCCTACCGCGATGCTGGAAAAAATGACCTGGCCCTACCACTTTGCAAAGAGACGTTGGAATTGCGCAAGGCCAAATTGGGGGTCGATCACACAGACACCATCACCAGCATGGATAACCTCGCCTTATGCTACCAGGACGCCGGGAAAAACGATCTGGCTCTGCAACTATGCCAGGAAACGTTGAAATTGCGCAAGGAGAAACTAGGTGCTGATCATCCCGATACTTTAGCCAGTATGAATAATCTCGCGTCGATTTATTCTTCCGCTGGCAGACACGATCTGGCCCTTCCTCTCTATGTTGAGACGCTTACGCTTCGGAGAATGAAACTGGGAGAAGAGCATCCCGAAACACTCAACAGCATGAACAATCTAGCGTCGGCCTATTGGCAGACGAAACAACTCGATAAGTCGACTGCAATGCTTGAGAAAACGTTGGAGCTGAAACAAAAGAAGTTAGGACGGCAACATCCTGATACGCTTTCAACGATTTGTAACCTAGGTGTGAACTATAGAGACGCGAACCGAATGACGCAAGCAATTCCGTTGCTGGAGGAGGGTTATCGCGCCTCTCAAAAACATCCCGTGCTAAGCTGGGTCGGCATCGAGCTGCTTGACGCGTATCTGAAAAATAACAAACCGCAGCAAGCGAAAACACTCTTAAAGGAATTGCTGTTCGATGCCCGCTCGAGACAGCCCAAAGAGAGCTCTCAGTTGGCGGGTAAGTTAGTCTGGATCGGTTCGACTCTGCTTCAAAACAAAGCGTTTGCCGATGCAGAATCGATTTTTCGCGAGTGCCTAACTATTCGCGAGAAGGCGGAGCCCGATGCCTGGACAACATCGAACATGCGGTCCATGCTCGGCGGTGCGCTATTGGGACAGAAGAAATATACCGAAGCCGAGCCGCTGTTGATCAAGGGGTACCAAGGATTGAAGACTCGGGAGAAGGCGATTCCGTTATCGGGCCAGGTTAACATCTCGCAGGCGATCGATCGGCTTATCCGGCTTTACTCGGAAACCCAAAAGCCCGACGAACTGAAGAAATACCAGTCGGAGCGAAAGATGCACCCGGACCCGGCATCAGCGGTGAACGAATGACGCCAGCCGAATTGCTCCCCGAAATCTATCAGCAGCTTCGCAAGTTGGCGGCCGACAAATTGAACGCAGAACGAGCAGGACATACGCTCGATGCCACGGCGTTGGTTCACGAAGTGTTCATCAAATTGGGTGGCGAGAAATCCTTCGCGACTAAGAGCGACTACTTTCATGCCGCCGCAGTGGCGATGCGGCGTATTCTCGTCGACCATGCCCGCGCCCGTCATGCCCAAAAGCGGGGCGGGGGGAAACAAGTCGAACTCGAATCCGGCTACCTCACCGTCGAACCACAGGGCGAAGATGTCCTGGCATTGGATGAAGCCTTATCTCGACTGGCTGTCGAGCGTCCACAAATCGCCGAGCTGGTTCAACTCAAACATTTCGGCGGACTCACGCTCGCACAATCCGCCGAAATCTTAGGCGTATCCGAGCGCACCGCCGACACCTGGTGGGCCTATGCCCGCGCCTGGCTGGCGATTGAATTGAAGAAATAAGTGACACCCAACAAAGAACCAGAACTTCGGAAAAGACGCTCCGAACTATTGAATGGGAAAGACGTCGGAACGAAAGGCCACCTTCCGATTGACGAAATGCCAAGCGATCGCGCCGAATACCCAATCTGGAATCCCGTAATCCAGACATTCCTATCAATGAACAATAGGCGCAAGACTGAGACAACGAAGATGGGCTAGTTGCGATATTCTCAAGCTGCGAGACAACGGATACTCATTTCTCTTGAAATCTAGAACGGCGAACGAGCGCTGCGGACATTTGTGGGTATCGGCAAATTGTCAGGAGGATCGGAATGATCCAAATCGGGCGAGTCTGCGAAATAGTGCGCTATCCTGTGAAGTCGATGGCCGGTACGGCGATCGAATCAGTCTCACTTGGGTGGCACGGGCTCGAAGGTGATCGGCGGTTCGCTTTCCGACGCGTGGGAGATACCAGCGGTTTCCCTTGGCTAAGCGCGAGTCGTCTACCAAAACTCGTCGTCTATCATCCTAACGGTCTTGTTGAGAGCAACGGCGTGCCACTTCCGACGCACGTCCGGACACCTGCCGGTTTGCAGCTCGAAATTCGAAGCGCAGAATTGCAGGACGAAATCGCTGAGCAGCTCGGCACCAGCGTGGAATTAATGAATCTCAAGCACGGCGTCTTCGATGATGCCGTTGTTTCCATGATCACCACGGCGACCATCGCAAGTATTTGTAAAGAAGCTCGGATCGAACCCGATTCTCGACGATTCCGGGCCAATATAGTCGTGGAGTCGGAGAGCACCGAGTCTTTTCAAGAAGACGAGTGGCTGAGCAAGACGTTCGTGTTTGGCGACGAAGATCGAGGACCGGCCGTGTGCGTTACGCTACGCGACTTGCGATGCTCTATGGTCAATATCGATCCCGATACTGGTGCGATCAACGGAGACGTTATGAAAGTGGTTGTTCGCTTAAACAACAATAACGCGGGCGTTTATGCAACAGTTGTGCGAACTGGTAGTATCCAGATTGGTGATCGGGTAAGCGTCATTTCGAACCCGCCAAAGTGAAAGGAAACGCCCCTTCGTCTGATTGTCGCTGTGGTGGGCGGGCAAAATTAGCTCTCCGCTTTTCCCGCGGCCAGTAGAAATCTCCATAATTCAACGGGCTGTGAGACAGGTGCAATTCTGTCTCATAACAAATTAGACCGACAGTTGCGTGTTAGCGCCGATGTCGACGCCCCGTTTCGGCCAGTGGCAAAAGATCTTCACTCGAATCCTGGGAGGAACACCGTGATCGTTGAAGTCCAGGTGACCATCAACGGATCCAGGGAGGCGGTCTGGGCTGCAATCACCAACATCGAGAACGCATCGCAGCTTATCAGCGGAATCATGAACATTGAGGTTCTCGAAAAGCCGGCGAGCGGGCTGATCGGGCTCAAGTGGCGAGAAACCCGAATGCTGTTCGGCAAGCCGGCCGACGCGGTAAAGTGGATTACTGACGCTGCGGAGAACGAGTTCTACAAAACGAGAGCCGAAGATAGTGGCTTTGTATTCCTATCCACCACGACTATTTCCGAGGGCAATGGCGTCGTCACTTTGACGAGCACTCATGAGTCCAAGCCTCAAGGTTTCGTTGCAAGACTTATGATGATCCCAATGACGTTGTTCTTTAAGGGAGTGGCGAAAAAAGCACTCCTGAAAGATCTAATCGACATCAAAGCCGCGGTGGAACAGAAAGGATCGGTTGCAGTCTAACAACGGCATGGCGTGGACGGCGTTCCGCGCCGATGGCGAGCGCTCTGCGACGCTGTGTGTTGGATTGCAATGGGAGTTCTCGCAATCCGCCCAGGTTGCTAAAGTGAATTCTTCTTGGTCTTGGAGTCCTTGCATGCAGGCGCAAATTGGATTTCTTCTGGCGATCACTTTCATCGGACAGTCGACCAGTGAGATTCCGGCATTGGATGGGTCGCAAGTAAAACAAATTGCGAGCATTCGAGCGGAAGCTAAGAAGGAAGCAGCCCCTCAAGCGCTAAAGCTGGCTCGTCTGATCTCGCAGGCAAACGAGAATATGTTGGCCGATACTCCCGACGAGAAAATCGCAAAGTCGCTCCACGAAGAAATTCGAACTGAACTACACGAACTTTTGGAGATCAAACTTCGCGTCACCAAGCGTTCGCTGAAAGTGCTTACCTCTCAACAAAGGGCGGCGCTCAAACAAGAACTGAAGAAGCCAAACGCCCCGGCCGACTTGATGGAGGCTATGATCGCACTCTTCCATTTGCCGAAGGATTAAAGGACGATACGTGCCGACGATCCACAGCGGCCGTCGGCCAAAATGTCGATACAACTTTTCTGTTTAGAGTTACCCAGTTGCGAAATTCGCAAAAAAGGAGCAGTCATGCAACGAATCATTTGTGTCCTAATCTTGTTGGTGCTTCCCCAATTCTCGGCTGCCGATGACGACGTTCAGAAGGAACTCAAAGCGATCCAAGGGAAGTGGAAGACAGCTTCCGTAGAGGCAGGAGGTAAGGAGTTTCCCAAGAACGCATTCCCGGACTTCTCGTTTGTTGCTGACGCCGACGGCAAGGCTACTGGAAAAATGGGAAAAGAAGAATTTCGCTTCACGATGACGGTCAATCCCAAGAAGGACCCGAAGACGATCGAGAACGCGCACGAGACCGGAATGCACAAAGGAAAAACGCAGTATGGTGTTTATAAACTGGAAGGTGACAAGTTCACCGTTTGCATTTCGCAGGCTGGCGCTACGGAGGCTGATCGGCCAAAGGATTTCGCCACCAAAGGCAACAACAACGTGGTGTTCGTCTTCGAACGGGTCAAAGAGGACAAGAAGTCGGAGAAGAAGTAACTCTGGCAATATCCATCACAAGCAATTCTCAGATCCACAGATCGTTCTGTAGAAGCCGGCGAAGACATTGTCCGTTGTGACAAGCAGTTGGCCGGCCAAAGAATTTACAGGATCACGAAGTGCGCTAAATCGAAAAAGTTCTGAAGCTTTTTCGGCCTATTCTTAAGTTCGATTGGGATTACATTTTTGCCGGCAACGATGCTCGATGCGAAAGAAGACGGCATTGGTGGAATGAATGCCGTCGGAGCATTTGTGTTCGCGGGCATTTGCCCCATCGCAGGACTGACTAACTTTGGGCGACGCAAGCAGATGGCTTAGTCGCAGCGCAGCATCCGTCGAAACATGCGATCTTCAATGCTCTAACCTTAGCGTGTGCAAATCTGATTTCACTTCAAATTGCGCGGATACTTCCCTGTTTCCACCGAGGAACGAGTTATCTCTGCAAGCGCTCGTACGGCGACCTAGCGCCAAAAAATCGATGCCCCAAAAGGGATCAAGAAGGTCTCCGTCCGCTAGAGATCTTCGAATAACGCGGCACTTTTTGCGCGATGAATCCGCATATTCGTGGCGGACAAACCGAGATTTACGTGCATTTAGCTCGTCGAAACCCTAATAGTCGCTCCACAATGCAGCGCCTACCCGCATTTATCAATTCTGAACACAACTGGTACTGGCGTTCAAAATCCAACTGGTCATAATGGGTGAAAAGGGGACTCAAAATGCGACCGTCCATTCTCGTTGTCGATGACACACCCGACAATATTTCCCTGTTGAACGGAGTTCTGCGCGACGATTACAGGGTACTGGTTGCGACAAACGGCGAACAAGCGCTGAAGATCGCGGCTGGCGACACTCCTCCAGATCTCATTCTGCTCGACGTCATGATGCCCGGCATGAGTGGTCACGAAGTCTGCGAACGACTCAAGGCCAACAGCATCACCCGAAAGATCCCCGTGATCTTCGTCACGGCGATGAACGAAGTGGAGGATGAGGCAAAAGGCTTTGCTCTCGGCGCGGTCGATTACATCACCAAGCCCATTAGTCCGCCGATCGTAAAGGCACGCGTGGGAACTCACTTGGCCCTTTATGATCAGAATCGGGAACTCGAGCTGAGAGTGGCGGAACGGACCAAGGAACTGAGCGAAACTCGGATGGAGATCGTCAAACGCCTCGGTCGAGCTGGCGAATTTCGCGACAACGAGACCGGTATGCACGTGATCCGCGTGGCTCATTACTGTCGGCTGCTGGGCCAAGCCATTCGCATGAATGAAGAAGATATCGACAATCTTTTCAACGCCGCTCCGATGCATGACATCGGCAAGATCGGAATCAAAGATGCCGTTCTTCTCAAGCCCGGAAAACTCGACGACGAAGAAATGAAGCACATGCGTCTTCATGTGCAGATCGGCGGCGACATCATGGGCGAACATCATGACGGACTGTTGTCGACCGCTCGCTTAATCGCACTGACTCATCATGAAAAGTGGGACGGCACAGGGTATCCCAACGGCATAAAGGGAGAGGACATTCCGCTTGTCGGCCGAATCACCGCGCTTGCCGATGTCTTCGATGCACTGACGTCGGAACGTCCCTACAAGAAGGCATGGCCGATCGAAGAAGCGACGGCTCTGATCGAGCGCGAGGCTGGAAAGAGCTTCGATCCTGTTCTCGCCGAAAAATTCTTGAGCATCCTTCCGCAAATCGTAGCGGCACGGGAAAAGTACGCTGACACGCCTCTTACGGCACACTAGCTCCAGGCTTAATCGAGGGTCGCTATGGATATCGCCAAACGATTGGGTTTGCTGCTTGCGATTCCGCTGTTGGCGCTCCTAATACTTGGTGTCATCGCGCACATCCAGTTTCAAATCATCGAAGGCCGCGAAAAACTTGTCGGCGAAAAGGAAATCCCCGGACTGGCCACAATCGGCAATGCGACCAGGAAGTACAGTCAAATGCGAATCGCTCTGCGGGATTTTATTCTGGCAGACACCTTTGCGCAAAGAAAGATAGCGCAGACCACATTCGACTCTGGCGAAGAAGAGTTGACACAGCAGCTGGCGCTCTATTCAGACTCACTGATTTCTGACGACCGCGATCGCCGCTTGTTAAGCGAATACAAGGAAATCACCCAACAATGGATCGCCGACGCAAAGCAAACAATGGCGATAAAAGATGAGTCCAAGCGGCGTGCGGAAATGGGACGTCTTTTTAATACTCCGGGATCCTTGGGTGAAAAGGTGAACAAAGTCGCCGGCGAATGGACGAAGCTCAATGAACGCTTGGCTCAAGATGCCAGTCTCGCAGCCGTCAAGGCCACACGCGACTCCCGATGGAAATGGTGGATCGCGAATTTGCTTGTTTGCATCATCACCGTTGCGCTCGGTTACTTTACCTTTCGGCGAATCGTGGTGCCGCTCACGTCTCTGCAAACAGCAGTCAAGGCCATTGCCGCGGGCGACTATGCCATGCAGGTGCCACACATCACGGCGACCGATGAGATCGGCAGCCTCGCTCGGTCCGTCGAGGTCTTGAAACAGAGTGCCGTCACCGTGGAAGAACATCGATGGGCCAGTGCCAGTGCGGCCCATCTTAGTGGCGAACTCCAGCGAGCGACATCACTGGATGAATTCGGTGGCAGGCTTCTCAGCCAGCTTGTCCCCGTACTCGGCGGCGGAGTTGCCGGCTTTTATTTGTTCGATGAAAAGTCCGCACGTCTGAAAAGAATCGCCGACTATGGTTTAAGCGAACGGAATTCTCGCTCTGAATTCGCTCTGGGAGAGGGGCTGATCGGTCAATGTGCGCTGACAAAATCGCCGGTAAAGCTCACTCAGCTTCCGCCCGACTATCTTCGTATCGCATCTGGAGTCGGCGCTGCTTCCCCCGTTCAAACGACTGCCATTCCGCTGCTTTCGAAACAGACATTGCTTGGCGCATTGGAAATCGCCACCTTTCGCGAATTCGATCGTCGCGAAAGAAAACTTCTTGACGATGTTTTGCCCGATGTCACGATGAGCCTGGAAGTTCTCCTTCGGAATCTCCGCACGCAAGATTTGTTGAGCGAAACGCAACTGCTGGCACGACAACTCGAAGAACAGAAAGGGGAGTTGGTCGCACAGCGCGAAGAACTTCGGGAAAGCGAAATCCGAATTAGAGAAACCGAAAAGTTCTTCCGCAATGTCTTGGAGAGTGCGCCCGATGGGCTAATGGTCGTCGATTCTGCCGGCGTCATCGATCTGGCCAATGCACAGTGCGAACATCTGTTCGGCTATGCGCCTCACGAATTGATCGGCCAGAAGGTGGAGATGCTTGTACCGGATGAGATTCGCCCGCAACATCCATCGCTGCGCGATTCGTTCCATCGCAATCCTACGACTCGATCCATGGGCGCGATGCGCGAGTTGCATGGCAAGCGCAAAGACGGCTCGCTGTTTCCAGTGGATATCGGACTAAGTCCGGTCAAGGCACGGGAGGGCGCCGGAATCCAAGTCGTGGTTTCCGTTCGCGATGTCACCGTCCGAAAGGAGGCGGAATTAGAACTGAAAACCGCCAAGCAGCGGGCGGAAGAAGCCACGAAAATGAAGTCGATGTTCCTCGCGAATATGAGCCATGAAATCCGCACGCCAATGAATGCGATCATCGGCTTGTCCCATTTGGCGCTCAAAACGCATCTCTCGGACAAACAGCGCGACTATATCAGCAAGGTCCACAACGCCGGAACGTCTTTGCTCGGAATCATCAACGACATTCTCGATTTTTCCAAGATCGAAGCCGGCAAACTCGATATCGAAGTTACCGATTTCCGAATCGACGACGTCATCGCTTCTGTAACGACGATGACCGGCCAGAAAGCTTCGGACAAAGGCCTGGAATTGCTCGCATTGGTTTCACCGGGAATACCGCAGGGGCTCCTCGGCGATCCGCTCAGGCTCGGACAAATTCTCACCAATCTGATCAACAACGCGATCAAGTTCACCGAACGGGGCGAAGTTTGTCTCACCGCCGAGTTGCTTCAGCACACCGGCGAGAAATGTCAGTTGAAATTCTCAGTGCGAGATACCGGCATCGGCATGACCAAAGAACAGTCGACGAAACTCTTCCAGCCGTTTACGCAGGCTGATATGTCCACAACCCGCACGCATGGCGGAACGGGGCTCGGGCTCACCGTCAGCCGCCGGCTCGTCGAATTGATGGGTGGGCAAATTTGGCTAGAAAGCGAACCGGGCGTCGGCAGCACCTTCAATTTCACCGCCTGGCTCGGCGTCGGAAATCAGAAGATGACCGCTCGAGTCATCCCCGATAAGCTCAAGAATCTGCGCGCTCTGATCGTTGACGACAATCTCGCGGCCCGCGAGATCATTAACGATCTGCTGCGCGGAATCGTTTCCCGATGCAGCACCGTGAACTCCGGAAAAGAGGCGCTTTCCGCGATCAAGCAAGTCGATCGCGATGCGCCCTATGATGTCGTGTTCATGGATTGGCGAATGCCGGAACTCGACGGCTTGCAAGCCGCGAAGCTGATACAGAACGATGATTCGATTCTGCACAAGCCGTCCATCATCATGGTGACCGCATTCGGCAGTGAAGAAGTGCGCGAGGAAGCCGAACACTTAAAGCTGGACGGTTTTCTCGTCAAGCCGGTCACCCGGTCGATGATCGTCGATTCTCTCATGAACACGTTCGTGGAGCAGCAAGACATTTCCGCAAACGCTTCTGCGACAAATTCCGAAGGAACGAGACTGACCGGCCTTCGTGTCCTGTTGGCAGAAGACAATCCGATCAACCAGCAAATCGCCGTCGAATTGCTCACAGGCGCGGGTGCGGTGGTCGACGTCGCAAACAATGGAAAGGAGGCGACACAGAAGCTGTTCAAAAGCCTTCCGCATCCGCCGTACGACGTGGTGCTTATGGATCTTCAGATGCCAGTGATGGATGGACATCAGGCGACGGCACAAATTCGTGCCGATGCCCGGTTCGCACAACTCCCCATCTATGCGATGACCGCGCACGCCACTATGGAAGAGCGGGATCAATGCCTCGCCAACGGCATGAACGGGCACATTTCCAAGCCAGTCGATCCGCCGCTTCTCATTGAGACGCTCAGCAAGGTGACACGCAATGCAATGTCCGGCCCACATTCGGGTACGTCCATGGCTACTGCACCGTCGCCAATCGAAGAGAACGAAATTCCGCAGATCGAAGGAATCGATATTCAGGACGGCCTGAAACGCGTCGGCGGGAACAAGAAACTCTTTGTGAAACTCCTCCGCCAATTCCACGAGGAACAGGCCGGCATCGTGCGGCAGATTTCGGAATCGTTCACAGCAGGTGATCAAACAACTGCCGTTCGGCTCGCCCATACCTTACGAGGTGTCGCCGGAAACCTCGGTGTGCAGCATGTGCCATCGGCCGCTGCGAAAGTCGAAACACTCTTGAAAGATGGCTTGAGGGAAGGAGATTTCAAGCAGGCGATTGTGAAATTGTCAGCCGCCCTCGATCCGATCATCGAACGGCTAGGCGATTGGAGGAACGCCGAATTACAATCTTCCTCATCTCAGCCTTCTACACCCGCTTCCGATACCGACACCAAACAAACGCAAGTCGTTGTCGCCAATCTGGCGAAGATGCTCGCAGATTTCGACGCAGGTGCCGTTGACTTCACTGACGAGAACCAAACCGCACTCCGCCCAATCTTTGACTCCATGACATGGTCCCAATTCACACGCCACCTCCGTCGTTTTGAGTTCAGTGACGCCGGAAAACTGCTGGACGACGCCACCGAAAAACAAACCACCAAGCCATAGCCAAAACTTTCGATACCTCCGAATCTCCCCGCGTTTCAGATCACAAATCGGCACTCACCTCGCCAGTAGGTTGAGACTCTCCACCCTTTTCTTGACGAAACGGTTTACACCGAATCAAATTGTTCGAGCGGTCAAGTCCTCGCGAAATGGACAATCGAGCGCGTCCACTATGGCACATTGAATAGCACATCCTGTGGAGTCGGGTCCGATACCAAATCCGTCCCAGCACCGCCGTCGACTGTGTCATTGCCCGCGCCGGTTGAAATTGTGTCATTACCGGAAAGCCCAAAAAAGAGATCGTTGCCATCCTCACCGAGTAGAGAATCATTCGTAAAGTTTGCGCCATACAGCACATCATTTCCCGCACCGCCGCGAACAGTGGCAACTGCATCGATATTCTGAAGCGTGTCGTTGCCGTCGCCACCTATGATCTGATCAACACCGCCGCCGGACGAGAAGATGAGATCATCATTGGCGTCGCCATCGAGTGTATCATTGCCTGCATTGCCATCGATGCTGTCGTTGCCCGCGCCACCGTTTTGGAAGTCGTTTCCGAAGTTACCAAAGAGCAGGTCGTTGCCGAGTCCGCCAAGCATGGAATCGTCGCCTGCACCTCCATCCATGCCATCGTTGCCATCGCCACCAATCAAAGTGTCGTTGCCGGCCAATCCATACATGAAGTCGTTGCCAGCGCCCGCGTCTACGGAATCCGCACCGTCGCCGGCGTCAATTCCATCGGCTCCATCCTGGCCGAGCATCGTGTCGTTGCCTGCGAACCCGTACATAAAGTCATTGCCGAATCCGCCGTCGACAAAATCGTTTCCGGCGCCTGCGTCAAATCCATCCGGGTCATCTCCACCGATGAGCGAATCGTTGCCGTTGCCTCCTTCGATGTAGTCGATGCCTCCTAAACCGACGACTGTATCATCATCGTCACCGGCATTGACGTTGTCGTTTCCGGTTCCACCCGTAATTGAATCAAAGCCAGCCTGACCGAAAATCAGGTCGTCGCCATCGCCGCCGTCCACAGTGTCATTGCCGGCGCCAGCATCACACGAATCTTCCCCTGCGTCGCCGAAGAAGAAGTCATTGCCGCTGTCGCCGAATGCGAGGTCATTCCCGACACCGCCCAGAATAGAATCACTATCGGCACCGCCGAAAAGTTGATCGTTGCCAATACCGCCGACCAGCGTGTTCGCGCCGGCTGCGCCGAACAGCTGATCGTCCCCATCGCCGCCATCGATCGAGTCAGCACCAGATCCGCCAACGATTGAGTCGTCCCCGGCTTCGCCGTTGAGAGAGAGATTCAGCAGCGGATCGGTGGCTGTCAATGCACTGACGGTATCGTTGCCGTCGCCGCCGTTGAGGACGATGGCTGCAGCGCTACCTGCGAAATTCCAGCCGACTGATGGACCAAAGTCGGTCGTCATGCCTGTGCTGGAGATGACGACATTGTTCGCACTCGAAGTGCCGACGATCGAGATTGAATCGCTCCCAGTCCCGCCGCCACCTTCGACTTCAATGAACTCGATACCCGAGAACTTTGAGGTTGCGAAATCCGATGCCAGCAGACCGGCAGTGCCCGATTGCGCGTTGGCCCCGGGACTGACGAGTAACGAGTCACTCTTATCCTTGTTGCCGACGAGAATCATAGTGTCGCCAGCAACAGACGAGCCGCCGTTGACAGTCACGGTTATCGGTGCACTTCCAATCCCGCCACCGAGCGAATCGGCAATGCCATCCGAGTCCTTCGACACTAGATTGACTGTGAAGTCGTCGTCGCCTGAACCTAAATCGAACGTCACACCAGCAAATCCGTTGACGACCGGTGAATCGACAGGAAGCTTGGTCGTTCGGTCTAGAATTCCGCGTCCGTCGTCTATGACAATGTCGAATCGGCCCGTGATCCGGACGTCGTCGTCATCAACATCATTCGGTGTGGCTGACAAATCGCCGCCGTTGTTCGTGCCGGTGCGGTCCTGATCGAATCGCAATATGACGTCATCATCCCCGGCAGTACCTTGAACTGTCAGCGTATCGCCGTCGCCAGAGTTTGCGTTGACGTTCAGATTCTCAGTGTTCGTAAATGAGACCGCCACTCCCAGCGGAGTTCCCATCGCGTCAGCATCGATGACGTTGCCGCTTCCTATACCGGAGCCGTCTGCTCCGATAATGACGTTATCGATCACTCCTGCAGAGCCGGTAAACGAGACACGATCATCGCCATCCTGCAAATTGATTTGAATGGCAATGTTCCACTTTACTGCTCCATTTGCAAACGGCTGAATCGAAACTCTATCATCTCCTGATCCGGCAGTGTTTTCGCCTAGGACAGCTGCGCCTGTCGCACCGAAAATGCTGAGTGTCTGAATACCGGTGAAAATCAACGGTGCAGAGCCATTGATTTCAATTTGCAAATCATTTTGACCGATGCCCGTGATCACGTACTGGTCGTTTTGTGTGGTTCCTGCGTTGTTGTTGTCGCCATAGATATTGAGCGTGGCGACGCTGCCGATTACGTTCTCAATCGACGTGTACGAGAACGGAAGATTGGGGCTTCCCCCCGGCGTCACCGTCACATTGGGAACCAATGCTTGATCGCTGTAAACGTCGATGCTGGTCGCACCGCCGATGACGGTCAATTGATCTCCATCCGGCGCTACAACTCCGCCGACCGGATCTGGATTTCCGCCATTGACGTGAAAGCGAATTGTGGGCGACAAATTGAGCGTGATAACATCGGTCGCATCAATGCCGCTTGTCGTGGCAGGATTCGACTCATCTCCCGCATTAACGATCACGGCATTGTCGTTCGCTTGGTCAGCCTGAAGGAATGCAACCGTGACAAAATTCACCGAAATCAGACCGACAATGTCGACGGAATCACTGTCAATGTTGATGGTATCGTTCGGCGTCCCGGAAGCTGGCATCAAGACACCGATTCCAAAGCCGAACGGATCGTCGGTCGCATTCGGATCAACGATGCTGACGCTGCTGCGCCCATAGACATAAAGCTTGTTGCCATTGGCAACGAGGTCATCGATGATCAGGCCATTGGCAGTACTGAGCCCGCTGACAAACAAATCAACGCTGTTGCTTCCGCCCGCAACTCCCGGAAGAGCCTTGTCGAATGCGACGTCGTCCGGCGGAGGTGCATCGAACGGATTCCCACCGTTAAAGATCACAGCGCTCGACGCGGATAGAGGCGCAACAGAGAAGAGATCAGCGGCAGCTGTGGAGCCAACGATCGTAAATTTGTCATCATTCGCTTCGGTGCCAAAGTACGACAACGCTTCCATTGCGTCGATATGTATTGGATTGCCAAGTCCCTGAAGTTCGAATTGGGCACCACCAGCTCCATAACTTCCCGTGATGGTGCGAGCGGCGGCGACTTGTTCCGTTATGATGAGCCTGTCTCTGCCTCCGGCCAACTGCTGGTCGCCCGAAATTGAGAAGTCAGCACCAACGTTGCCTCCGAGATCGAGCTGGAACGTGTCGTTTCCATCGCCTCCATTGATGTGTGGAATCCCAGCGAGTCCGGTTGCGGTAATAATAATCGAATCATCGCCACCATTGCCGTTGATTGTCGTTTGCGCGGTCGACGTCGTGCTGAGGATATTAATCGTTTCCGCGACGGAATCCGTTTCGATCGTCTCGAACTCGATCCCGGTTCCCAAATTGACTCCCGCAAAGGAACCGCGGGAAATTTTCGTGCCGGTGATCGCCCAGGTATTCGGGCTGCCGTCGGCGCGATCATCCACAATCAAGCGGTCGACGGCGCCAGCTTCGCCGTTAAACGTGTACGTGCCAACCAGGAGATCCAAATCCTTGGAGCTCGAGCCGAGTGAGAGGAGGTCGTCGCCGCTATTGCCGTTGAATTGCCAAGCGAGACCCGAGGCGGCGCCGTTATCCCGCTGGAAGAAGACGGAGTCGTCGTTCACTCCGCCGTTGATCGTATTCGTGGGAGTGCTGAATCCGGACCCAAGCTGCTGGACTGTAAGATCATTCGTCCCGTTCGCGAGGCTCAAGGTCATCGTCTTCGAGGCCGCTTTGAAATCGATGGGCACGCTTACGTTGGAATCGATGACAGTATTCGCCCCGCCGTTACCGGTTCCCTTGTTGAGGAACGCTCCGGTCGCCGCGCTGGAGAACGTAAACGTTCGATTGGCAGCGTCGTTGCCATCGGATACGGACTCCACGCCGTCATAGGAGACCAGGTTCTCGTTGGTGTTGGCGACTGTTCCCTTGGCATCGCCGATTAGAGTATGGGAGACATTTGCGAAACTCCCGCCTTGCAGGATCAGCGTATCACCCGGAGCTCCGTTGTTGACTTGGCCATCCCACGACAGCCCTCCGGCAGGAATTGTTGTTCCGCCGGCGAAATCAACCGTCATCGAGTCATTGCCATTCGCCCCGTTCACCGTCACGCCGCCAGCAATGTCTGAAAACGGAAGTGCAAGCAAAGGCATGCCGTTGAGGGACAAATCGAAATTGGCACCGCTGCGAATGACCTTGAACTGATCGTCGCCAGCCGTGCCGTTGATTGGCGCAATCGCGACCGTTCCATTCGTCACGTCCAGTGACTCAATGCTCGCGTAATTGAATGCAAGCTTGTTGGTGAACGAAAAACTCCCTGAGCCAAAGGCGGCAAGATTCAGCATGGCGCCAGTCGTGCCCGCGACATCCAAGACTAGTTTGTCACCCGGCGATGCCGTAGGACTGCCGCCGTCAATCAAGTAAGAAAAGATCGATGCCGTTGCCGCCGGCGAGACGTTAAAGACATCGTCACCCTTGCCACCGGCCACGAGAATCGCCGTCGACGTGGATCCCAAATTCGAGTACTGAACAACCGGGGCAAAATCTGACGTGATCAAATGGTCATACACGTTGAAAGTATTTGCGGCGTCGGTGCCGTTGAGCGTCACTGCGTCCGTGCCGGTTCCGCTACCACCAAGCGCCTGAACGTTTTCAATTCCCGAAAGCGACCACGCGCCTGAGTCCATGCCGGCGATCGTGACGTTCGCTGAAGAGGAATCGACTCCCGCGTTGAAAACAAAAGTATCGTTCGCGTCCTTGTTTCCATTCAGGATAAAGGCATCACCAAGCGCTGCACTTCCGCCAAGCACCGTGACGCTGAACGGGACGGTTCCCGCTCCGCCGCCATTCGCGTCGTTGATTCCATCGGCATCTTTCGAGACCAGATTGACGCTGAATATGTCGTCCCCAGTTCCCAGGTCGAACGTTACTGCAGAAAAACCGTTGGCGACCGGGGAATCCAGCGACAACTTGGTAGTGCGATTGAGCACGCCTCTCCCGTCATCGATCACGATGTCGAATCGTCCGGCAACTCGGATGTCATCATCATTCACGTCGTCGGGCACCGTCGAAAGATCGCCGCCGTTGTTGGTGCCCGTGCGGTCTTGATCGAAGCGAAGCGTGAAATCGTCGTTTCCGGTTGTTCCCTGAATCGTCAACTTGTCATTGTCATTGGAATTTGCGTTGACGTTGAGGTTCTCAGTGTTCGAGAACGAGATGGCGACACCGGATGGCGCGCTCACGACGGCGGCATCGAGCACGCGTCCCTTCCCCGCCGCCGTCGAGTCCATGTCGACAAGCAGATTGTCCACGATTCCGGCGACGCCTGTGTAAGCAACACGGTCATCCCCATCCTGGAGATTGATCTGAACGGCGATGCCCCACTTGGTCGGTCCGCTTGCGAACGGCTGAATCGAAACGCGATCCGCACCGGTATTCGCCGTATTCTCACCTAAGATCGTCGGGATCGTCGCGCCGTAGATGTTAAGCGTCGTCACGTTGGTGAACACCATAGGCGCCGAGCCGTTGATCTCGAGCTGGAAGTCGAGCGCCCCAAGTCCGGTGATGATGTACTGATCATTCTGCGTCGTACCGGCGCTATTGTTGTCACCGAGGATATTCACAGTGGAAATCGGTTCGATCAGATTCTCAATCGAGCTCTTCGAGTAAGGCAGATTGGGGCCCGCTCCCGGAGCGATGGTGACATTCGGAACCGACGCTTGGTCGCTGTAAACGTCGACGCTGGTCGCCCCGCCGATCACGGTCATCTGATCGCCGTCTGGCGGCGTAATTCCGGTTGCCGACTTGTCGGGATTGCCGCCGTTGACGTGGAATCGCAGCGTGGGCGAAAGGTTGAGAGTGATCACGTCCGTTGTGTCGATTCCCGCGGTCGATGCCGGATTGGACTCGTCGCCGGTATTCACGATCACCGCGTTGTCGGTCGAAGGATTTGGCTGAACGAATGCGTTGGTACTGTAATTGACGGAAACGAGACCTGTAATATCGACCGAATTGTCGTCGATGCTCACGATGTCATTTGGAGTGCCTGACATTGGGATCAACACTCCAACCCCGAAGCCGAATGGATCGACGGTTGATGCAGCGTCGGTGATGTTGATGTTGCTGCGACCGTAGACGTAAAGCTTGTTTCCATTGGCGCCATCGTTGATTTGCACGCCAGTCGAGGACGTCAGTCCGCCAAGCAGCAAGTCGGGCCCGCTTCCGCCGCCTGCAACGCCAGGCAAAGCCTTGTCGAACGCGACATCCGTAGGTGGCGGAGCATCGAACGGATTGCCGCCAACGAACACCAGAGCACTATTTGCCGTGCGGGGCGCAACCGTTATCAGATCCTTTGACGCAGCCGATCCCACAACTGTAAAGGAATCGTTGTTCACGGCCGTGCCAGTATAGACCACCGTCTCCATGGAATTCACATCGACGTTGTTGCCCAGGCCGCTGACTCGCATTTGATTGCCGCCGAGCCCATAAGTCCCCGTCAATGATCTCGCCGATGCGAACGTCTCTGTGATCGTCAGCTTGTCCCGACCTCCGCTTAGATTCACGTCGCCGTTGAACACAATCGGAGCGGATACGTTCGCCGCACTCAAATCGAGCGCGAAGCTATCATTGCCGTCGCCACCATTAAGGACGTTCGTTCCGCCCAAAGCGCCGCCATTGATCGTGAATGTGTCGTTGCCGGCGTTGCCGTTGATTGTTGTGTTCGCCGACGAGCTCGTTCCTTGAATGTCGAACGTTTCCGCCGTGCCGTCGGAATCGATCAGCACTTGCTCGACGCCGGAGTCATAGCCGAAGGTTCCCGATGGACTTCGAGAAATCTTCGAGCCCGTCAATGTCCACGAATTCGCCTTTCCATCGAGGCGGTCATCGACCTGTATCTTGTCGCTGGCTCCCGATCCGCCATTGAAGGCGTACTTACCGACGAGCAGATCGAGGTCTTTCGAGATAGCGCCGAAGAATGCAAGATCGTCGCCGCCGTTGCCGTCGAACTGCCAATTGAGGCCGGTAGTTCCAAGGTCATCACGATCGAACGTGACTGTGTCGTTGCCGGTTCCGCCCGTAATCGTTGTGTTGGTCGTCTTAAAGCCAATTCCCACTTGTTGAATCGACAACGCATTAGCGCCGTTTGCCAGGTTAATTTTCATCGTGGAGGAAGCGGCTTTGAAATCGATAGATTCGCTCATGTTGGAATCGAGGAAGGAATTGCTTCCGCCGTTCCCCACACCTTGCTTGAGGACGCCGTTCGAAATCGGGTTGGTGAATGTGAAGACGCGATTCGTGGCGTCGATGTTGTCAATGATCGGCTCGAGACCGGTGTAGTTGAGGACCGCTTCGCCGGTGATTTCGACCTTGCCGCTCCCTTCGCTGTTAAAGGTATGGACGACGTCCGCAAAGACTCCGCCTTGCAGAATCATGGTGTCGCCCGGAACGCCGGTTTGCCCTTGGCCATCCCAAGTCAAGCCGCCGCTAGGGATTGTTGTGCCACCGGAAAAATCGACGGTCAATGTATCGTTGCCGCCGCCGCCATTGATCGTCGTCCCGCCGGCGATGTCCGCGAAGTCGATCCTCAAAAAGCTCTGCCCACCGCGGTCGATCTGGAAATTTGCACCGCTTCGATAGGCTTTGAAATCATCCGCCAGCGCCGTGCCGCTGATGGAAGAGATTTGCACGGTCCCGTTGGTGAAGTCCAGCGACTCAATGCTCGCGTAATCGACGGTCGCCTTGCCTGTCGACGTCAGTTTCCCCGTGCCAAAGTCGGTCACAGAAAGAACAGCGCCGGTTACGCCAGTCAAATCGAGAGAGAAGCTGTCGTTGCCGTTGCCGCCATTGAACGTGTTAGTTCCGCCGAGTGCGCCGCCGTTGATCGAGAACGCATCGTCCCCTGCGTTGCCGTTGATCGTCGTTCCGACCGCGGAGTTCGTGCTTTGAATGTCAAAGGTTTCCGCAGTGCCGTCGGAGTCAATGAACACTTGCTCAACGCCGGAATCATAATTGAAAACGCCCGACGGACTTCGCGAGATTTTTAAGGCAGTTACTGTCCATGTGTTCGACTTCCCGTCCAATCGGTCATCGAGCTGGATCCTGTCGCCGGTTCCCGCCCCACCGTTGAAGGTGTATTTTCCGATGAGCAGGTCGAGATCCCTCGCGGATGGTCCAAAGGTCGCGAGATCGTCGCCGCCGTTGCCGTCGAATTGCCAATTGAGTCCCGTACCCCCAATGTCATCGCGATCGAAGACGACCGTGTCGTTTCCGGATCCACCGGCGATGCTGTTGTTTGCGGTCTTGAAGCCGGTGCCCACTTGCTGGATTACAAAGCTGTTCGCGCCGTTCGCGAAATTGATCTTCATCGTCGAGCTGGCAGCTTTGAAATCGATCGACTCACTCATGTTGGAATCGAGGAAGGAATTGCTGCCGCCGTTGCCGACACCCTGCTTGAGGACACCGTTCGAAACCGGATTGCTGAATGTGAAGACGCGATTCGTGACGTCATTGTTGTCGATGATCGGCTCAAGACCGGTGTAGTTGAGGACTGCTTCGCCGGTGATCTCGACCTTGCCGCTTCCTTCGCTGTTGAAGGTATGGACGACGTCTCCAAATACGCCGCCTTGCAGGATCATGGTGTCACCCGGAACACCGGTTTGACCCTGGCCATCCCAGGTGAATCCGCCAATCGGGATTGTTGTGCCACCGGAAAAATCGACGGTCAATGTATCATTGCCATCACCTCCATTAAGCGTAAGGCCGGGGGCGGTGTCGGCGAAGTCAATCGTGAAGAAGCTTTGGCCTCCGCGATCAATCTGGAAGTTTGCACCACTCCGATACGCCTTGAAGTCATCTCCCAAAGCAGTTCCATTTAGAATGATGGCGACCGTGCCATTGGTGAGATCCAGGGACTCGATGCTCGCGTATTCGATGGGTGCCTTGTTTGAGAAGTTCAGTTTACCTGCGCCGGCATCCGTGATGGAAAGGGTAGCCCCTGTCGCACTAGTGAGATCCACGACAAGCTTGTCTCCCGGCGCATTCGTCGGATCTCCGCCGTCGATCTGATATTTGATGAAACCTGGACTGGCGGAAAGTCCGAGTTGGATCAGATCGTCTCCGTTGCCGCCTTGAATCGACAAAGTCTCAAGCGAGACCGTCGTCGATAAGTCGTCATTGCTGGTGATGGTGTCGTTGCCGTCGCCGGTGTTGATCGAGAGGGCGGTGGCGCCAAAGCCATTCTGGTCCACTGCTTCGATGTGGAACACAGTGCCGTTGGTTCTGTCAATGTCGAAGCCGGAGCCATCGTTGGTGATGACCAAATCGTCGTTTCCGGCAGCAGTCATGATCGAGATGAGAGGCGTCGCGATGCCGTCAAGGTTGTAGATCGTGTCACTGCCGTCGAAGGTGCCGTCCGTCTCGTCCCAGATGATGGTGTCGACACCACCCTTGGACATGATGAGATCATCGCCTTCGTTGCCGCGAACGATGTTCTTTCCTTTGTCGCCATTGATCACATCTTCGCCGAGCCCGCCGAAAATGGTGTCGTCGCCGTCTCCACCGTAAAGCGTGTCGATGTCGAGCAGCACTCCTTGCGAATCGAGGAAGTCGTCCCCACCCTCGCCCTTGAGTATGTCTCTCCCTTCCGCACCGATGAGGGTGTCATCGCCAACGCCGCCGTAGATCAGGTCGTCGTCTTCTTCACCCATGAGCAGGTCATTGCCGAATTCGCCTGGGAAAAAGTCTCCGAATATGTGATCCAGGCCATCTCCGCCGTAGATTGTGTCGTTGCCGTTTTCGCCGTAAAGACCGTCGACGCCGTCTCCGCCATGGATCAGATCGTCTCCTTCGCCGGCATAAATCTGATCGAGATCGTCGCCGCCGTAGATCTTGTCGTTGCCCGCCAGGCCGTAGATGAAGTTGTGCCCGCCGTCGGCAAGACCGCCATAGATCGTGTCAGCCTCGTTGCCGCCGTAGATAGTATCCTCGCCATCGCCGCCGAAGATCAAATTGTTTCCTTTGGCATCCGTGTTGCCGTAGGAGTCTTCGACAAATTGATCTTTGATCAGGTCATTGCCGATTCCGCCGTCAAGGGTGTCGTTGCCGAACCCTCCGTGGAGCTCGTCATCCCCTTCCTGGCCTAGGATGGAATCGCTGCCTTCGAGGGCGGCGTAGTAGGGCTCAAAAGAATTGAAACCGATCAGCGTGTCATTGCCCAATCCGCCGAGTATGGTGTCATCGCCCGTGTCACCATAGATGGAATCGTCGCCCGCCTCGCCAAAAATGAGATCGTTGCCTACGTTCTCATAATCGAGGGTTCCCGCATCGCCGTAAATCGTGTCGTTTTCATTTCCACCATAAATGGTGTCATGTCCTAGACCGCCGTAAATGTAGTCGTTTCCATCCTGGCCCAATATCAAGTCCTCGCCGGATGCACCGTACAGAAAATCATCGCCAACGCCTGCATAAAGAGTGTCATCTCCTGCATCTCCGTCCAGTTCATCGTTCCCATCCCCGCCGACGATCGAGTCGTTGCCGGCCTGCCCGTGCAATTCATCGTCCGTTGTTCCGCCGATGAGCGTGTCATTGCCTTTCCCGCCGTCAAAGTGATCGTTCGCAATGGTGCTTTCCACGACGAGGTTGTCCTTCGACGTGATGAGCTCGTCTCCGTCCCCTCCGTCGACGTGGTCGGAATCGGCACCGCCATACAAACTGTCGTTCCCGCCTTCGCCATAGATCTCATCGTCGCCGGAGTTGCCATAGATCAGGTCGCCATCATCGCCTCCATAGAGCCGATCCGATCCGGATTGACCATAGAGAAAATCCGTTCCAGAATTCCCTTCGATCGCATCCGGCCCCACGCCTCCTTGGATGGTGTCGTTTCCGCCGCCCCCATACATTCTGTCACCGGCATACGTCTCTTCCGCGTAACCGTCTCCCAGCGAGCCGAGGAAGTCATTCCCTTCGCCTCCATCGACCCTGTCAAAATCCGCGCCGCCGTACAATTTGTCGTCGCCGGCGAAACCTTTCAGGTTGTCCGAGCCATCGCCGCCATAGAGAGTGTCCTGGCCACCAGTCAAGTCGCCGTAGTCATCGCCGGAGATGAAATCGACACCGGCATTGCCATAGATTTTGTCATTACCGGCTCCACCGTAGATTTGGTCCAACTCGTCGCCGCCAAGAATCAAGTCATCATTTTCTTCACCATAAAGGTTGTCATTTCCACCCGCTCCGGAAAGCGTGTCGTTTCCGCCGCCGCCTTGGATGAAGTCGTTAACATTCCCACCGAGGACACTGTCAGCACCGTCTCCTGAATCCACGTGATTTGGAACAAACAGATTTCCGGTGACGCTGTCGGCAAAGTCAGAGCCTGTGACAAAGATATCACCATTCAAAAAGAACTCATCAACTCCGCCGGTATTGGCTTGAGGCAAACCAGTCAGATCGATCTTTGTCTGACCTGTTGCGGACGAAGCATCAATTTTGAGTACGCTGAGAAAATTGCCGTTCGTCTGGATGATTTCCGCACCTGTCGCGACGAACGACGGGCCTAACGTCGCTTCCACCGAATTACCGTTGATCTGGAACAGGAGTGTATCGTCAACACCGCTTCCATCGTTGCTGATTGTGAGTGTTCCGACGTCGAGCGAGACAAGGGTAAAAGCCGGGACGGTTCTGTCTTCCAGCTGTTCCAGATGTCGAAGACATTTCGTCCGGACCGCCTTGCCCCTAAATCTCGACCTGCCGTCCTGGCCTTCTTGCTGATGACGTGAAATGTTTAGTTGGCGGTTCTCTTGGCGCTTCATGTGAATGGAACTCTCCTATGGTCCATGTGGCAACGAGACCAGCGCGGGAGAGAACTTCATTGATCGGAAGGGTGGAACTTGGGGTACGACAAGTCCACAAACGCCCGTGCGTGCTCGTTTCTATGGAACAAATCGACTATTTGGTTAGGCAAATGTCATAGTTCAAACCTTAACAAGCCAAAATCACGATGCAAGTGAAAAAGAGGAAATTGGCCAGACCGCATTAATTCCTCACATGACATTCCCGTAACCAAAAATAAAGAATAAAAAAGGACAATCAAATAATATGACAAGGGCATTGCTTTTCAGGGTAAAAAAGGACAATCAAATAATATGACAAGGGCATTGCTTTTCAGGGTGGGGTTTGCAGAATTGGGGCTAAGTGGGACAGCGAGGTAGCGATGACGATTGCAAGACGAGAGATCGTGGCGGATGGAGAAGTCGGGGCGTATCACTGCATAGCGAGGTGTGTGCGGAGGGCGTTTCTTTGTGGAAAAGACGAGCTGACGGGCAAGAGCTTTGATCACCGGAAGCAATGGGTGCGGGATCGGCTGGAGCAGTTGGCCGGTGTTTTCGCGATCGACGTCGGCGGATTTGCAGTGATGGATAATCATCTGCATGTCATCTTGCGGGTTCGGCCGGATGTTGTGGAGCATTGGTCGGCGGAAGAAGTGACCGGAATGTGGCGATCGATCTTTGGCAAACGGCCTGTTACGCCGAAGGAACGAACGTCGCTCAAGATGCAGATCGAAATCGAATCTGCAGATGAAAAACTGGTCGCGCTTAGGCGAAATCGGCTGACGAATGTGAGCTGGTTCATGAAAGCACTTGTCGAGCCGATCGCGCGGTGGGCGAACAAAGAAGACGACTGCAAAGGGCGATTTTGGGAAGGCAGGTTCCGCTGCCAAGCTCTGCTCGATGATGCGGCAGTGCTCACTTGCTCGGCATACGTCGATCTCAATCCTGTTCGTGCGGGCAAGGCAAAAACACCGGAGTCTTCCAAATTCATATCGGCCGCCGACCGGATCTCGCAGCGACAAAAGCCTACGAAGTCCGCGGACGAATCTCGTGACGGCTGGTTGTCACCGATGCCTAATGGTCGTGCGACAACTGCAGGTTCCAAGACTTCTCGCGCGAAAACACCGAAGATGGATCGTAAATCCATCCGCGCCAAGCCCGCACGTCGAGCGTCGAACGACGAGTGGATCTCGCTGCCTTTGGATGACTACCTCCAACTCCTCGATTGGACCGGCAGGCAAATTCGTCTCGATAAACGAGGCGCGATTCCAAACGACCTCTCGCCGATACTCGATCGCCTGAAGATTCAGCCAACGGCTTTTGTCGAGGTCGTCAGTAACTTCGGCCGATGGTTCAAATATGCCGCCGGCTCGACCGAAAAAATGCGCCAGCGAGCCAAAGCAACACATCGCTCTTGGTTCCAAGGCTTAACCAATTGCCAAACCGCCTTCGGCTGACCTTCGACTCTGGCGGACGTGCAAACTCGACTCTCCATCAACTTAGGACGCAGTGCGCCCACAGTTGGCAAATACACTCACGCGTAGCTCGATCCATCCTCGATTAACGCTTGCTTTGACCTCAATTCACGCGCTTGCGAGACCTACTCTCCGCCGTCCACCCAATTTACCAGACATTAGAGTAAAGCGCTATAATTTTGATTGTCCATTTTTGGTTATTGCCAAACCGCCTTCGGCTGACCTTCGACTCTGGCGGACGTGCAAACTCGACTCTCCATCAACTTAGGACGCAGTGCGCCCACAGTTGGCAAATACACTCACGCGTAGCTCGATCCATCCTCGATTAACGCTTGCTTTGACCTCAATTCACGCGCTTGCGAGACCTACTCTCCGCCGTCCACCCAATTTACCAGACATTAGAGTAAAGCGCTATAATTTTGATTGTCCTTTTTGTTTTCTTTTTGTTCTTCTTGTTTTTGTTCGTTTCGTAACACGTCATGAGTTCGTTCCGGAGCGTGCGAACAGTTGCGGCTCTTGATGTTTGTGTTGGAATCTCGATGTCAGTTCCTTTGCAATTGCACCTGAGTTGTCGATTCTTGGGACTTTGTTTTGACCTCCAAGTTTGCCGCGCGATTGCATCCATGTCGCAAATCCACCCTTTGGAACTGCAATCAATTCCGGCGCTAACATCGTCAAGTCGCCTGCGCGATGGGCACGATAGTCTTCATTCGCCAGGCAAAGTTCACGGTCAAGCGTTTGAGCAAAGGGAAGGAAATCGCTTGGTGCAAATGCAAATTCGACGAAGTACCGGTGTCGGCCAGGTGCACCCGGCTCGGTTGGAAAAACCGGCCCGACGTGAAAATCGATGACATCGACCCCCGCGACGATGGCCGCTTTGGCGATTGCCTTTTCGATCTCCTCGCCGATGAGGTGTTCTCCAAAAGCGGAAAGGAATTGTCTGGTGCGGCCGGTGAATCGCAGGAGCGGCGGATCGCGGCTCTCGAAGCAGACTGTATCGCCAATGAGATAGCTCCATAGGCCGGCACATGTGGTCAGCGCGATGGCATAGTTCTCTCCAACCTCCAACGTTTCCAGCGTGTGCCGCGTTGGATGGCTGTTATGCAATTCTGAGAATGGGATAAACTCGAAAAAAACTCCGTGATCGGGAATCAATCGGAGCATCTGATGCCTCGGGTCTTCCGCTGCAATGAATCCTTCTGAAGAGGGGTAGGTTTCGAGGAACGCCACTCTTTCGCCAACCATTCGCCGGAACATGGAGCGATAGGGATCGAATCGAGTGCCGCCATGCACGACTACTTGTAGGGTTGGCCATATTTCAGCAATGGTCTCTTTTCCCGTCAGTTGTCGCATTCGTTCGAAGAGAACAAGAAGCCAGGAGGGAACGCCGCTGATCAGCGTGATTGGGAGCGAGATGCTCTGCCGCGCCATTCGTTCGAGCTTTCGGTTCCAATTGGATTCCGTGGCGAGATCTGGTGGAGGAAACACAAACGAGCGCAGCAATGCAGGCGACTCAGTTGAGACGATTCCGCTGAGGTCTCCTCCGAGCGGAGATGTGCTTGAGTTTCCGAGCCTGACTAAATCCGTGCTGCCACCCAGGAAAAACATAGAGCCGGTAAAGAGCTTGCGCTGCGGGTGTGCTGCTCGAAACCAGGCGAGGCTGGTAAGCGCAGCCTGTCGATTCGAACGAAGCATTTCATTTGTCACCGGTATGTATTTCGTCGCGCCCATGGTCGTTCCGGACGACAAAGCAAAATGCGGAATCTTGCCTGGCCAAGTGAGATTGTCGAGATTGGGAAATGGATTGCGAAAATAGTCATTCCAAAACGCAGCATAGTCGCGAACTGGAACTCGCGTTTGATAGTCGTCGATCGTGCGAATGCTCGAGAAGCCGTGATCCATTCCGAACTTTGTATTTCGTGCTGAACTCAACAAACGCCGAAGCGTCGATCGTTGAGCTTTGATTGCCGACGTATGATCGAGAGATCTTGTTCGTCGATTTGCGTACGTAAGGAAAAGTGCGTCCGCTGCTTTTCTGACATGTCGGTTTTCGGCAAGCAAGTTCCACATGGATGACTTTTACTCCGATCCAATAGCACGTCGCGTCGCTCATCTTCTGACTAGAGTCATGCTTTGAGAAACTCGATGACAAGTCGATTCACTCTTTCATGCTGTTCAATTTGAGGTGCATGCCCGCATTGATTCAGTACTACGAGCTTGCCGTTCGGAATATTCCTGGATGCAGCGATCGCTTCCGTCGGATCGACGATCTTGTCCTGATCCCCCACAACCAGAAGCGTCGGTTGTGTGAGCTTGTGGAGTTGGTCGACGACTCGATGGTCCATCGTGCCGCGAACGGTCCTAATGAGGCCGGCTCTCCATTTCCGATTGGCAAATTGCCTGCGGTAGAAATCGAGTAATCCCGAGTCTATTTTCGAAGTATCGTGAAATACGCTGTCGACAACTGCGCCAGGGTCCCGGCTACGTACGCCATCTGCGATCGGCATTCGTTCCACATCACTCAGCCCAGCTGGGCACAAGAGCACGAGTCGGCGAACTCTTTCTGGAAAACGAACCGCATACTCGACCGCGATCTTTCCACCCAGGCTGTTCGCCACCAAATCATAAGGAGGCGATTGCACAAATTCCGTGAGATAGGTGTGCAAACGGCCAACAAGATAATCGAGGTCGACTGGCGAGCCGCTTTCGATCCGACGATGCAGGGACTCGCCTTCGTAAGCAAGCAAACTTGGAAGTAAGACGTCGAAATCTTCCCGCCATGTTTCTGTGTTGCAAAACCAAGTTTCCGTTTGCTCAGCAAGGCCGTTGATCAAAACCATCGGTGATCGACGGCAATAGACTGGCTTTCGATTCACCTGACTAACTACGTTTGTCTCCAAGGCGTCGCTCCCCAGTGAGGTCATTGAGATTCCTTTTGCAGCGATTCCGCACAATTCGAGCAGCGATCATGAATTGTGCTTCGCTCAATTGTTGGGGCTTCGATGCGACTCAATGAGATCGGTCACCAAGATTGTCGATTTTCACTGGAAAAGTGAACGTGCGTTGAGAGTCACAGCGTGTGGAAATGCAACTCGTTGCCAATGAAAATCAATTCAGAAATTGTCAGTCGGAACTCGCGCGTTCGGCCCGGTCGAATAAGTGGTGGGAGACAATCTGAACAAACTGCGCCATTTTCGTCACCGGGGCACCAGTTTTCTGATTTTCTGAACCGATTCGAAAAAGAAGTGACCACTGGCGCGCCAGCGTTCGGTAGGCTCGAAACAATGACCAGGACGGATCGTAAATGTTGGTCGATTCGCTTGTGGCACCGTTGAGTTCAACAATGGAAATGTCTTTGCCGGCCTTGAAGTCGTCGATGTCGGAATAACGGACGTCAAACCTGCCAATGAAAAAACCTTGGAATTCCTTGGCGATACGATCGACTGCCATCTCAAGTGCAGGCGTCAACAAGTGCGAGCCATCGAGAAACATCGTTCCCTGACAGTGGTTTCCGGCACGGGCAAGAACGAACTGCTCATCCTTTGCGAGAACGTTAGACTTACAACTTTCGTGCCGCTTCAGAAATGTCGCGGACTGCATGCGAAAGCGAGGATGCATCCAAATTGACTCTTCCAACGTATGCTTGCCATCACCGACCAGAATCGCGAAACGCTTGTCCGTGATTGAAAAGATCTTGCCTGCTGATTGAGTTGGCTCACGGTAGTAGAAGATACCGGCTTCGTATGGCCCGGGATGATACTGCTGGGCGATCACGGGCCCTGATTGTGATTTCAAATATTCGACGACGTCTTCCTCCGATCGAGCAACACGAAATCCAGCGCCTCGCTGGCCGGCATCAGGCTTTAGAACGATAGGCCAAATCCAACTTGTCTTCGTTGAGGCCGAGCATTCTTCGCCGAATTCGGTTGGGCTTACCTGATTCGCTCGCGCTAATGTGTCACAAAGATTAGCAACGGCTTTCGTTCTTGCCGGCTCGTGCTCTGGAATCAGAAGGCTTGGAATCGTGTTCATACTCGGCAAATGATTCAAGATGTCCGACTTCGATTCACCCACGAGCCCGCCGTGCGGTATGCCGGGGTTGGCGGCGGTCCATACAAGAAGACTGCGATGTCGAATCGCAAGCCAAAGAAGCCAAGGTGCGAGCGGCAGATAGAACAGCCAAGTTGGCCAGAACTCCCAACGCCAAATTCGCGAGATTCTCGCCCGCAACTTGGCACGTGCGATCGGATGATTCATTGACCGAAGGACTCGCCATCCGACAAGCACTGCGATCACGACAACAATCTTAGTATCGAAAAAATTTGAGCTAGTGGACGATGATTGATGAAGTGTCGTTCCTGCGATTGTCGCAGCACTGACTGCAATTGGAGTCCAAAGCAGGCAGGCAACAATTGTCCAGAAGAGAAACGGCAAAACGCCGTATCCGAGTCCACCCATTGCAAAGTAAAGCGGGACGCGAGTACCTGGCAAAAATCTCGATGCGAGAATCGCTGTGCCGTTCAGTCGGTTCGTTCTTTTGGGAATCGCTGGCAGGTCGGCAAACCAGAGTCTTCGTAGTCCTAGTCGAGAGAGTCTTCCTAGCCCATAGACTCCCAAATCTCCCAGGAAAATACCGAGAAAACATGCAAGCAATCCAATTCCAAAATCAATGATGCCCATCGAAGCGAGTAGACCAACCGCTAGGCATGATCCGTCCTCGGAAATGAATGAGCCAAGGATGATGGCAGCGAACAATAACCATCCACTATCCGCGTAATGAACGAGAACCGCTTCCATTGATTGGCCTCATGGATTCCGGTTTAGAGTAATTTGTTGTGAAGTGTGTGATTCGTCGGGCGGAATCGATGTGTAAGTCATTGTCACGATTGTTGGATGTACTGTGACAATCGTTTGACTTACTGTCTTGGCATCCGCACGCGACATACAGACGCTCAGATGTTCACGGCCAGGCCACGAGTGGCGATGAAATCTGTCCTGGTCATGAATCCAGTCAGCCGATTTCTGAAACATCGATTCGAAAAGTTCACGGCGCGGACCTTCGACCAATTGATCTCCCAATCCTGACGAAGTGAAAAGGAGTGGCTGATCAATCGGCGATATTTTGCTACTCTGCAGCGTCCCGTTCTCAGGCCGAAGTTCGACACACGTTGAATCGTCCAAGAGGATCAGTCGGAAAAGGGAGTATTCAAAGACGTTGATCGTCTCCGTGCGCTCGATTGCTTCTGCAAGTGTGGTCGCATCGAGCAACTTGGGAATAATCCCACCACGACTCTTCAGCCTGCAAGCGGGCACACTTCGGTGAGGATTGAAATTGAGCAAGGTCATCATTAGCCCTGCATCGTTGACCGCGACCCAAGTCCCACCCGATACAGGATCGATAGGAAGAATCGCGCGTCGATCGCCGAACCGGTGAATTTCTGGAGGACGTGCTGCCAAACGATCTCGGGATTCATCCCGATTGCAGGCAATTCGCAATCCCGGGAGTCCCGGACCCGATCGCTTGGAGGCTCTGCTTTGATTACCATTGGAAATGGGAACGATAGTTACTGTGCACATTGATTGGATTCCAAATACGCGATGGTCGATGGTGCATAGCCGAACCGCTCCGGCACTTTTGCGCCCACACTCTGCGCGATCACCGCAATCAGGGCGTTATGATGAATCGTATGACTGAGAACAAACACCATTTCCCGTCCAATCGTCGTCGCCAGTTCGATTTCCGGTAAGGCGGAATCGACGATGGTCACGAGGCGCAAGCGTCTTTGTCGATGAACTTTCCCCAATCTCGAAAGGACGGTCATCTGCTTCGCCAGGAATGCTATCGCCGCGAAACGGCAACTTTCCACCATGCTGCCTCGTTCGCGCCGGTCGTAGTCAACGGTTCCTTCCCGCATCCCAACGATCAACGCGCTAACATGGTCCAGGCAATGTCGAACGTGTCCGCCAATGCTGCTGGCAGCAATTTGTTTTGGTTTCGAAATGTACTGCTCGTCGGAAATCGCATGGAGCAAGTCTGCAAGTTGCCGAAGTGAGGCGAGCAACGCGCGGCATTCAAGATTAGGATCAGGCCGCGAAATGTCGCTGCCGATCCTTCGTTCATTCCAAGTTTCCGCTGACGCAATCATCTCTCGGACTCCGCAGATCCACGACAATATGGAAAGTTCGCCGATTCGATGATTCCAGGCAAAGCCGGTTACATTTGTTGCACGAATTCTGGTGCTGCCCTCAATTCCTCGCGAATTCCAAAAATCTGACGTAACGCGAACACTTACGACGGAATCGAAGCGCAATCGAATCCGCCCACGAATTATCTTTCACGGTTTGGGAAGAACTCAGTGCTTGTCGCGGAAGTCATTCTCGCAATTATCGGCATCTATCTGACTTTGGGACTGCTCTTCGCGATTCCATTTGTTTGGAAGGGCGCGCCTGCCATCGACTCTGCTGCAAAAGGAACCGCTATCTCGTTTCGCCTTCTGCTGATTCCTGGAGCCACGCTCCTTTGGCCGATCTTGCTGCAGTATTGGTTGCAGTCTCGAATCGATGTGGAGGGAAGGAAGGTGATGGAATGACGGTGCGGCACCGCTACTGGCATCTTTGGATCTGGGTTGTCTTGGCTCCGTTAGCCTTTCAGATTGTGATTTTGAGCCAGTCGCGAAAACTCTCCGAAGTTTCCCAGGAAATTCCAAATGCATTTGTGAAGTACCGAGATGTCAAAGATGACTCAAACTCAGGGATGGGATCGCCATGAGCGTCAAATACGCCGCGGTGAAATGGAACCGCAATAAGCGCGTTTATGATTGGATTCTAGTGGCAGGGATT